>Ga0153974_1000034_pt1 | contig 32313 bp, 32 predicted proteins | sample TSGA058MetaG_FD_104741 | JGI IMG/M metagenome (GOLD analysis project Ga0153974, IMG submission 104741) | Attine ant fungus gardens microbial communities from Georgia, USA - TSGA058 MetaG | ecosystem: Host-associated > Fungi > Mycelium > Unclassified | place: USA: Georgia, Yuchi Wildlife... | reverse complement strand
CGATGGACAGTGAGTCTGCAGACGAATATTTGAGCGATTTGCGCATTGCTCGTCGCTATCAGAGAGATGTCTACTAATGAGTACAAAATATCCTGGCCCTTTAGTCGTAGAGGGTAAACTATCTGACGCTGAACGTCTCAAGAAAGAGAGTAATTTCTTACGCGGGACCATTAAAGAAGACCTTAATGATGGCCTGACCGGTGGCTTTAACGGCGATAATTACCTGCTCATTCGCTTTCATGGTATGTATCAGCAAGATGACCGTGATATTCGTGCTGAGCGTACCGAGCAGAAGTTAGAGCCTCGTCACGCTATGATGCTACGCTGCCGTTTACCTGGCGGTATTATAACGCCAAAGCAATGGCTGGCGATTGATCGCTTCGCAGAAGAGAAAACCCTTTACGGCAGTATTCGTTTAACTAACCGCCAAACCTTTCAGTTCCACGGTATTTTGAAGAAGAATGTTAAGCCTGTGCATCAAATGCTACACGAAGTCGGCTTGGATGCGCTTGCGACGGCTAACGACGTTAACCGTAACGTTCTTTGTACCTCTAACCCGGTAGAGTCTGCTCTGCATCAAGAAGCCTACGAGTGGGCGTAGAAAATCTCTGAGCACCTGCTGCCCCAGACCCGTGCCTATGCGGAAATCTGGTGGGATAAAGAGAAAGTTGCCACCACCGATCAAGAACCGATCCTTGGTGAAACCTATCTGCCGCGGAAATTTAAAACGACAGTAGTGATCCCTCCCCATAACGATGTCGACCTCCACGCCAATGACCTGAACTTTATCGCCATCGCAGAAGAGGGCAAGCTCGTCGGCTTTAACCTGCTGGTGGGTGGGGGACTCTCGATAGACCACGGCAATAAGGCGACTTATGCGCGTACCGCGACCGAGTTCGGTTATCTTCCCCTGGAAAAAGTCTTAGACGTCGCGCAAGCCGTCGTGACGACGCAGCGCGATTGGGGTAACCGTACCGACCGTAAAAATGCGAAAACCAAATATACCCTAGAGCGGGTGGGTCCAGATGTTTTCAAAGCGGAAGTCGAGAAGCGCGCCGGTCTGACGTTCGCCCCTATCCGTCCTTACGAATTTACCACGCGAGGGGATCGTTTTGGTTGGATCAAGGGGATTGATGACCACTGGCACTTAACGCTCTTTATTGAAAATGGTCGATTACTCGATTACCCAGGCCGTCCGCTGAAAAAGGGTATTGCAGAGATCGCCAAAATACATCAGGGCGATTTCCGGCTTACCGCTAACCAGAATTTGATTGTTGCTGGTGTGCCCGAAAGCCAAAAAGCGGCGATCGAGGCTTTAGCCGTTGAGCATGGCTTAATGGAAAAGGTGACGCCACAGCGCGAAAATTCTATGGCTTGTGTGGCATTCCCAACCTGTCCATTGGCGATGGCAGAAGCGGAGCGCTTTCTACCCGGTTTTATCAGCGAGGTGGAAACCATCATGACCCGTCACGGGGTGGCAGATGAAGCGATCGTGATGCGGGTAACGGGCTGTCCTAACGGCTGTGGTCGAGCATTATTAGCCGAGGTCGGGCTAGTGGGTAAAGCGCCGGGGCGTTATAACCTCCATCTTGGAGGGAATCGTATCGGCACCCGTATTCCAGCGATGTATCGTGAGAATATTCAAGAAGCGGAAATACTCTCAATCCTTGACGACCTTATTGGACGTTGGGCAGTGGAGCGTGAACAGCACGAAGGCTTTGGCGATTACACGATCCGTGCTGGGATTGTTCGTGAAGTTGTCGATCCGGCTCGCGATTTCTGGGCCGCAGTGGAGGCATGATGGCTGAACTCAATTTAGCAGAACTAGTGTTACTGGATAAAAGCGAACAGCAGGCGGCCCTAGTGGCCGTTAATCAGCAACTCGACGCATTGAGCGCTGAAGAGCGCGTTGCCTGGGCTTTAGAGCATCTTCCTGGTCAGCATGCGTTGACCAGCAGTTTCGGTATCCAGGCTGCAGTAAGTCTACACTTAGTCGCCACACAGTCCCCCTCTATTCCGGTTATTTTGACCGATACCGGTTATTTATTCCCTGAGACCTACCAGTTTATCGACAGCCTGCAACAACAACTGCAGCTTAACTTGCAGGTCTTCCGTGCGGCATTATCGCCAGCGTGGCAAGAAGCGCGCTACGGTAAGTTATGGGAGCAGGGGATTGAAGGATTAGAGCGCTACAATCAACTGAACAAGGTAGAGCCACTGAATCAGGCTCTTGAAACCTTACAGGTTAAAACCTGGTTTGCGGGCTTACGTCGCGAGCAATCGGAAAGCCGATCTCAGCTGCAAGTATTGTCAATCGCGCGCGGTATCTTTAAGTTCCTGCCGATTGTCGATTGGGATAACCGCCAAGTCTATCAATACTTGAAGAAACATGGCCTAAGTTACCATCCCCTCTGGGAACAAGGCTATCTCTCGGTAGGAGATACGCACACGACCCGTAAATGGGAACCGGGAATGCGTGAAGAAGAGACGCGTTTCTTCGGGTTGAAACGCGAATGCGGATTACACGATGGTTAAGGCTTAGTCGTAACAGCGCGCGTAGGGGACAGCAAGTCACGCAATAGCGGCGTGAGAATAGTCACAAGCTGATGGCTACGTTGCGCCAACCGATGCGGATAGTGGCGGTTGATGTAGGTTAAGTTATCTTTTGCGGCGTCATCGTGTAAAACAGACTGCGTCTCGCCGGCCGCTAAAGTCGTCAACTTTCCCGCATTCGATGCCGTGACGCGCAGATAGGGGAGTCCCGCTTGTTCGTAAACCGTCAGTGTACGAGAGCGGCTGCTCGCCATTTGCGCGGTCAATAGTTGAATAGCATGTTGCTGCGCTATGGTTCTCGCTCGGTCAGTGGTTTGTTTGCGCACCGCCGCTGCCGTCGTGTTGCCACTCAGCAAAGCGAGGTGCTTTCCCGCCACGATATTCTCAATATCGACCACCAGTAGTGTATTTTTGCGTTGGTCGGTAGATAAACTTTGCAAATAGTTGTTCATCCCTTGCTGCGGCGGCTGGGTGCCGCCTAGCGCCACGAAACGTAGACTATATTGATGTTTATCAGCGGCTAAACGCTTAGCTAATTCCAACATTAGGCCTAAGCTGGCAGCATTATTATCGACCCCCTGAAAATTAAGACCGCCAACATTATGCAACCGCTGTTGTGCAGTGTGGGGCTGGGGTGTATCGATGTGGGTAATGACTAGGATTTCTTCAGCGTGTTGCCCGCGCTGTTCCGCCACCACCGAGGTAGCTGAAAGTGGGCGTACGGCTCCCGGCTCATGACGGAGCTGCGCTCGATAACCTAATTGACTGAACTGCTGTAGCAGATATTCGGCGGTCAAAAATTCTGCTGGTGTACCCGACATTCTGCCGGGGAAGTAGGTGGCGATATAGCGAGTATGTTGTTCAGCCACCTCGCCTAACCGTTGTCCAGAATCGGCATAACCGGCTAACGGAATGAGTAAAAATCCAAGGCACGAAACGATCAAGGCCGATTTGTTTTTCAATAAAGGTAACATTATTAATGGGTTCCACACGGTCGCTCAGCCAAGATAATAGCACTAACCCCCTCGCTTTCAGTCTGCAAATTATCTGATTTATAGCGATCGTCGACTAAAGCAAAAAATTCGCTAAGCTTATTCCATAAAGTTACTGCTCATTCCAAAACAACATTTCGTCAATTGGCGTTAAAGCTTATATAGTCTAGTCATTGAAAGACTAACTTTACCGAGTGTGTGTGGACTACTTACCGCTGTTTGCTGAACTAAAAAACCGTCCCGTTCTGGTCATTGGTGGCGGAGAAATTGCATCGCGCAAGATCGATCTTTTACTTCGCGCGAACGCCATCGTCCATATTGCTGCCCGTGAACTCTCGGCAGAGGTTGACGCGCTGGTCAATGAACAAAAAGTGTTATGGATCGCTAAAGAGTACGAGGCGTCATACATAGACCAGGTTTTTTTTGTTATCGCCGCGACTGACGATTCAGTCCTGAATGAACGGATCTATCAAGACGCGCAAAGTAAGTTCAAATTAGTCAATGTGGTGGACGATCAAGCTCGCTGTAGCTTTATCTTTCCCTCGATCGTCGACCGTTCGCCGATCATTGTCGCTATCTCTTCCGCTGGCACAGCGCCGGTGTTGGCGCGCTCCTTACGTGAAAAGATCGAAACGTTATTGCCCGCACGACTAGGCGATGCTGCCCAGCTCGCGGGGCAATGGCGTGATCGCGTCAAACAACGTTTTCACCGGATGGCGGACCGTCGCCGCTTTTGGGAGCGCCTTTTTAATGGCGAATATCTTCATCAAGCAACGGCCGGTAACCTGCCCCAGGCAGAAAAGCTTCTCGCCGAGAGTTTGCTGGAGCCTATTTCACAGCGTGGCGAAATTTACCTCGTCGGTGGCGGGCCAGGGGACCCTGGCCTCTTAACCCTGCGTGGTCTACAAGTTATGCAGCTGGCTGATGTGGTGCTCTATGACCATCTTGTTAGTGAAGAGGTTCTCGATCTTGTCCGCCGTGACGCCGAGCGCATCTGTGTCGGTAAACGTGCTGGCGCGCATTCCGTCCCGCAAGAAGAGACCAACCAATTACTCGTCACTTTGGCATTACAAGGTAAAAAAGTCGTCCGCTTAAAAGGCGGCGATCCCTTTATTTTTGGGCGGGGGGGCGAAGAACTCGAAGCTGCTGTGGCGGCGAATATTCCTTTTCAAGTCGTTCCCGGTATTACCGCTGCCGCTGGAGCCACCGCTTATGCGGGGATCCCGCTGACCCACCGTGATTACGCGCAAAGCGCGGTATTTATTACCGGGCACTGTCGTAAAGATGGCCGAGAGCCAGACTGGGCGGCGTTAGCGTTAAGCGAACAAACGTTAGCCATCTACATGGGGACGGTGAAAGCGGCAGAAATTAGCCGTCGTCTAATCGAACACGGACGGGCCGCCGAGACACCGGTAGCGGTGATTGGACGCGGGACTCGCCAGAATCAACAGGTCTTGATAGGGCGTCTCGATCAGCTCTCAGATTTAGCGGCCCAAGCGCCAACGCCAGCCTTAGTGGTGATTGGTGAGGTCGTACACTTACATAAGCATTTAGCCTGGTTTCAGAAGTCATCCGCGTCGATTACTTCCTCTTCAGCGCTCACACCCATTATTTGAGGTATCGTATGGACCAACAACGACTGACTCACCTGCGTCAGCTGGAAGCAGAGAGTATTCATATCCTACGCGAAGTGGCGGCAGAATTTTCCAATCCGGTCATGATGTATTCGATCGGTAAAGACTCTTCGGTCATGTTGCATCTTGCCCGCAAAGCCTTTTATCCAGGCAAATTACCTTTCCCGTTGTTGCACGTCGACACGGGTTGGAAGTTCAAGCAGATGTACGAATTCCGTGATCGCACCGTTAAAGCGATCGGTGCGGAACTGATTGTCCACCGTAACCCTGAAGGGGTGGCGATGGGAATTAATCCCTTTGTACACGGCAGTGCCAAACATACCGATATCATGAAAACCGAAGGGTTGAAGCAGGCATTGAACAAATATGGATTCGATGCGGCGTTTGGTGGTGCTCGTCGTGACGAAGAGAAGTCCCGCGCTAAAGAGCGTATTTATTCGTTCCGCGACCGTTTCCACCGTTGGGATCCTAAAAATCAACGACCAGAGCTGTGGCACAACTATAACGGGCAGATCAACAAAGGCGAAAGTATTCGTGTGTTCCCGCTCTCGAACTGGACCGAACTCGATATCTGGCAATACATCTTTTTAGAGAATATCGAGATCGTTCCTCTTTACTTAGCCGCCGAGCGTCCAGTATTGGAACGTGATGGCATGTTAATGATGATCGATGACGACCGCATCGACTTACAGCCGGGTGAAAAAATCGAACAGCGTAAAGTCCGTTTCCGTACCTTAGGATGCTGGCCGTTAACCGGAGCCGTAGAGTCCTCGGCGGAGACACTACCGGAAATCATTGAAGAGATGTTGGTCTCTACCACCAGTGAGCGTCAAGGGCGGGTCATTGATCGGGACCAAGCCGGGTCGATGGAAATGAAAAAACGCCAAGGTTACTTCTAAGGATCTGATTATGAATAATGCATTAGCACAACAAATTGCTGATCAAGGTGGCGTTGAAGCCTGGTTAACCGCTCAGCAGCACAAAAGCTTATTAAGATTCTTAACCTGCGGTAGTGTCGACGATGGTAAAAGTACCCTAATTGGTCGCTTGCTACACGACACTCGTCAAATTTATGAAGATCAGCTCTCTTCACTGCACAATGACAGTAAGCGTCATGGGACTCAAGGCGAGAAGCTCGATTTAGCCCTACTGGTAGATGGCTTACAGGCGGAGCGTGAGCAAGGCATCACCATTGATGTCGCTTACCGCTATTTCTCCACCGAGAAACGCAAGTTTATTATCGCGGATACTCCCGGGCACGAGCAGTATACTCGGAATATGGCAACCGGCGCCTCGACCTGTGATCTGGCTATTTTGTTGATCGATGCCCGTAAAGGTGTGCTCGATCAGACGCGTCGCCATAGCTTTATCTCCACACTCTTGGGAATTAAGCACCTAGTCGTGGCAGTCAACAAGATGGATCTGGTTGAATATAGCGAGACGACATTTAACGAGATCGTCCAGCAATATCTCGATTTTGCCGAGCAATTACCGAAAGATCTCGATATCCGTTTTGTTCCCGTCTCTGCCTTAGAAGGTGAGAATATCGCGGCAAATAGCCAACATATGCCGTGGTACAGCGGCCCAACACTGCTTGAAATCCTTGAAACGGTCGAGGTGAAGAGAGTGGTAGAAGGGCAGGCAATGCGCTTCCCGGTACAATACGTCAATCGTCCCAACCTCGATTTTAGAGGCTATGCCGGCACTGTCGCATCAGGCACCGTAACGGTTGGACAAGCGATCAAAGTCTTACCTTCAGGCGTGAGTAGCCGGGTCGCTAAGATCACTACTTTCGACGGTGACTTACCACAAGCCTCTGCAGGCGAAGCCGTCACCTTAGTGCTCGAAACGGAAATCGATATTTCGCGTGGTGATCTCTTAGTGGATGGCGATGCACAGTTAAGCCCGACTCATGCCGCCGAAGTAGATGTGGTATGGATGGGCGAGAACGCGTTACAGCCGGGCCAAAGTTACCAAATTAAAGTCGCCGGTAAAACGGCGCGCGCGGTAGTCGATAAGATTATTCACCAAGTGAATATCAATACGCTAGCCACTAGCGAGGCAGAGAGCCTACCGCTTAATGCCATCGGACGAGTAGCCTTAACTTTCGACGAGCCATTGATGCTAGATCCTTACGCCGAGAACCCAGTGACTGGCGGCTTAATCTTTATCGACCGCCTGAGTAACGTTACTGTAGGGGCGGGGATGGTGTATCAAACACGTAGCCTTGACCCAGCGCAACCGACCGGACAATTCAGTGCTTTCGAACTCGAACTAAATGACCTGGTCCGTAAACACTTCCCGCATTGGGATGCTAAAAATTTACGAGACCTCCTGAAATGAGTCGGCAAGCTGAGAATATCGTGTGGCATGAACATAGCGTAACACCAGAGATGCGAGAGACGCTGCACCGCCACCGCGGTGCGGTTATCTGGTTTACAGGGCTTTCTGGCTCTGGAAAATCGACGCTGTCAGGTGCTGTTGAGCAGGCGCTTTATCAGTTAGGTCACAGTACCTTTCTGCTCGATGGCGATAATGTTCGCCAAGGGTTGTGCAAAGACCTTGGGTTCAGTGATGAGGATCGTAAGGAGAATATTCGTCGTATCGGCGAAGTGGCTAAGTTAATGGCGGATGCGGGACTGATTGTCCTGACAGCCTTTATTTCGCCACACCGCAGTGAACGACAGCTGGCACGCGAGCTAATTGGCACAGAAAGATTTATCGAAATATTTGTTGATACCTCACCCGAAATTTGTGAAGCACGCGATCCCAAAGGGCTTTATCGGAAAGCCAGAGCGGGCGAAATCAAAGACTTCACAGGGATTGGCTCGGGATATGAAGCGCCACTCTCGCCAGAATTACGGGTTGATGGTGAACAATTGGTTACAAAACTGAGCGAGCAGATCATCACTCTGTTACGTGAGCGCGGTATCATCGCAGCTTAACCCTTCAAGGATAAGTTACGATTGCTATGCCAGAGTTGCCAGACCCCGCTATAACGCTTTCCCCTTTACCCAAGGAGTGGCCCTCGACGCTTGTAGCGGGGGGCTGCTTTGGCCTATTTGCTTATTTTCTTGCTGTTCTTTCCCCCTTTGTCGCCTTTGGGGCCAGCGTACTCTTCTTTTTACTCTATACTTGGCCTTTCTTTCTGGCTTTATTGCCCGTCGCAGTCTTCTTAGGGATGGCGATCTCGGTTTGGCAACAACGGAAAATCTTCTTAACCTTTTTACTGACATTACTTCTGGTCAGTGGCAGTTTTTGGGGACTTTTCTACGCGTTTGTCGGCTGGTAGCGCCACGGCTAATTGACTGTCCTACCGAAAAGTTGTCGGAAAACGCTGACTTGCGACAGGTTACAGTGGAGTCGGACGCTAACTTGTGGGAAGATTAGCGAATCTGTTGGGGGGAAGGATGGGTAAACTCACTTTATTACTACTTATTTTACTGGGATGGTTACAATACTCATTGTGGCTCGGTAAAAATGGTATCCACGATTACAGTCGCGTCAGCGAGGAAGTTACGCAGCATCAAGATGCTAATGCCAAATTAAAAGCGCGTAATGACCAACTGTTTGCTGAAATCGACGATCTAAATGGCGGTTCTGAAGCCATTGAGGAACGTTCTCGAGATGAACTCGGGATGATCCGTCCTGGTGAAACCTTCTTTCGCTTAGTGCCTGAACAGAACCGTAACGCCGTAAATAATTCGGCATCAGGACAATAACAACGACGAAAACCAATGATGACAACCGTTTCACATACGGGAATTATTGCTGTGGTTCCTGCTGCCGGCATTGGTAGCCGCATGCAATCATCTTGCCCAAAGCAATATCTCTCTATCGGATCCAAAACTCTTCTTGAACACAGCATCGCGGCGCTTATCGATCATCCCGCTATCACTAGCGTCATCGTCGCATTGCATCCTGAAGACGAGCGTTTTCAACAATTACCCATCGCACAAGATCCGCGCGTCAGTACGGTAATCGGTGGCTTAAGTCGTGCAGAGTCGGTATTAGCTGGTTTGGCGGTGATCGATGCGCGAACGACGTCTTGGGTGCTCGTGCACGACGCTGCACGGCCATGCCTAGCCGTTCAGGACCTTGAGCGGTTATTGGCGTTAACCGGCCACTCATCGGTAGGAGGTTTATTAGCCACTCCCGTTAAAGACACGATGAAGCGGGCCAATCCTGACGAACAGAGCGTGCAACACAGCGTCGAACGCGCCAATCTCTGGCATGCATTGACTCCTCAATTATTCCCACTCTCGCTGCTTAAACAGTGCCTACAGCTAGCACTTGAGCAAGGCAAAGAGATTACTGACGAAGCTTCTGCCTTAGAATTAGCGGGCTATCAGCCACTTCTCGTAGAAGGGCGTAGCGATAATTTAAAAGTGACTCGCCCGGAAGACCTCGCGTTGGCGACCTTTTATCTCTCTCAAAAAAACCAATAGGAGCATTATCATGCGTATTGGCCACGGTTTTGACGTACATGCGTTTGGTGGGGAAGGCCCCCTGATTATTGGCGGGGTGCGAATTCCCTTCCCACAAGGGTTTCTTGCCCACTCTGATGGCGATGTTGCTCTACATGCCTTGACCGATGCTCTACTCGGCGCGGTGGCGCTGGGGGATATTGGTAAACTGTTTCCAGACACCGATCCCGCTTTTAAAGGCGCGGATAGCCGCGGATTGTTACGTGAAGCTTGGCGTAGGATCCAGGAAAAGGGTTATACAATAGGGAATGTCGATGTCACGATCATTGCACAAGCCCCAAAGATGTTGCCGCATATTCCGCAGATGCGGATTAATATCGCCGAAGACTTGGGTTGCCATATGGATGACGTCAATGTTAAAGCGACCACCACTGAGAAGCTAGGGTTCACTGGCCGTGGTGAAGGCATTGCCTGTGAAGCTGTGGCACTACTGGTAAAGGTTGAGGGATAATGGCGTTGACCTCACTACAATGGCTGCTTGGAAAGCCAACCGCCACGGGTCTCATCAAACAGTCACCGAGTGACTTCCGTGTTATCGAAGATCTTGGCTATACTGCGGATAAGCAAGGTGAACAGTTACTCATTCGCGTACGTAAGACCGGATGTAACACTCGTTTTGTGGCCGATGCCTTAGCGAAATATTTAAAAATTCCGGCTCGCGAAGTCAGTTACGCGGGGATGAAAGATCGTCACGCCGTCACGGAACAAACTTTTTGTGCGCGCCTGCCGGGCAAAGATATGCCTAGCTTTGAGCACTTTACCCTCGACGGGGTGGAGATCTTGGAGGTGGCACGTCACCAACGCAAAATCCGTATTGGTGGCTTAGCCGGTAACTTTTTTGAATTGATCATACGCGATATCAGCGACGTAGCCAGTGTGGAGCAACGCTTAGCCGCGATTGCCCAACAAGGTGTGCCCAACTATTTTGGCGAACAACGTTTTGGGCGCGATCGTCATAATCTTACGTTGGCACAACAGTGGGCAGCGGGTGAGATACGAATTAAAGATCGTGCGAAGCGTAGCTTACTGCTCTCCGCAATACGCAGTGATATCTTTAACCAAGTCACCAGCGCACGACTCGCCGCACAGTCCAATCTTTCGACGCTTTGGGCGGGAGATTGCGTGCAGTTAACCGGGCGGGGTAGCTGGTTTGTCGTGCAGGAAGATGAATTTATCGAGACGCAATCGCGTGTCGAGCAAGGTGAATTACGGATTACGGCGCCCCTTGTTGGTAAAGGTAATGCGGTCGTGACCGACGTTGCGGCAGACTTCGAACAACAGCAGTTGGCAGCGCAGCAGGCATTTATCGCGCTGCTCACTCAAGAGCGTGTCGATGCAGCACGCCGCGCCATGCTCGTTTGTCCGCGAGACATGACATGGACCTGGCTAGATAGCCAAGATTTACAGCTTAATTTTTGGTTGCCGGCAGGCAGTTTCGCAACCAGTATTGTTAGAGAACTCGTGTTACAGGGAGAAATGATTGAGGATCCTGCTGAGTAATGATGACGGTGTTTTAGCACCGGGTATCCAATGTTTGGCTCAAGCACTGCGCAGAGTGGCAGTGGACGTCCGTATTGTCGCTCCTGATCGCAACCGCAGTGGGGCATCCAGTGCATTGACCCTTGATATGCCACTGCGCACTTATCACCATGCCAATGGCGATATTGCTGTGCAGCAAGGCACGCCGACAGATTGCGTCTACCTAGGGGTCAATTGTTTAATGACTCCTGGACCGGATATAGTTATCTCGGGGATAAACGCGGGTCCAAACCTCGGCGACGATGTGATCTATTCAGGAACTGTCGCTGCGGCAATCGAAGGGCGGCATTTAGGTTTACCGGCACTTGCGGTATCACTAAACGGCACTACCCATTACGATACTGCCGCCGAAGTCACCTGCCAGATTTTAAAAACGCTGACTAAACATCCCTTGCGCTTAAGTCCGGTATTAAATATCAATGTCCCCGATCTACCTTTAGCGCAGATTAAGGGCTGGAAAGTGACACGCTGTGGTTATCGTCATCCTGCTGACAAAGTCATCACGCAACGTGATCCACGTGGTGAAACCCTTTATTGGATTGGGCCACAAGGTAAGCCGCATGATGCAGGTGAAGGGACAGATTTCGATGCGGTCGAACAAGGCTACGTTTCTATCACTCCCTTAGGTATTGATCTCACTGCCTACCATGCAGTATCTCAACTATCCGAATGGTTAGGCAATGTCGAGGGCCAAGTCACATGCTAAGTCGGCGTGTAGAGATGTTACTTGATTATCTACGTCAGCACGGTATTGCTGACGAGTCGATACTACGCGCTATTTCACTCGTACCGCGTGAGCAATTTGTCGATGAGGCATTTGAACACAAGGCTTGGGATAATAACGCACTGCCCATCGGCTACGGTCAAACGATATCGCAGCCCTATATGGTTGCGAGAATGACTGAACTACTGGGCCTCACTCCTTTTTCACGTGTCCTTGAAATCGGTACAGGTTCGGGGTATCAAACCGCGATTTTAGCCAATCTCGTTGAGCATGTTTACTCGGTTGAGCGTATTAAGGGCTTACAGTGGGCGGCTAAGCGACGGCTCAAGAATCTCGATCTCCATAACGTCTCGACACGCCATGGCGATGGTTGGCATGGTTGGCTCTCTCGGGGCCCTTTCGATGCCATTATCGTGACTGCAGCGGCTCCCGAGGTACCTTTGGAGCTGGTCGCACAGTTAGCCGATGGGGGAGTCATGGTGCTTCCGGTCGGTGAGGAACAGCAATATTTACAGCGTATCCAGCGTATCGGTGAAGAGTTTACTGACGATATGATAGAACCCGTTCGGTTCGTACCGTTAATTCCAGGTGATCTGGCTTAACGTTTTCCTCAAATCGTCTCATAGCCTGTCTGGGCGTTGCCTGCTACTATTGGACGATAATTTCACTTAAGTTGTTTACAGTCCGAACAAGGATCGTACAACCACTAGCCGTAAGCCTTATGGGGGAATGAATGAGCAAAGGAAGCAACAGTATTAACTATCGCCAGATGGCGATCGCCTCATTGATTGCTGCCAGTTTGGCAGGATGTAGTTCTGAAAGTACCGATTCACAAGCGCCGATAACTGCCATAGGGGCGAGCGGCGGCGCACCAGTAGGTTCTACCCAGCGTGCGGTACCGCAGTACCCGACGACATCGTCTACTATCCCAAGTGCGCCGCGCTCAATCGCCGCTCAGCCCGTTCGAGCCCCCCAGCCGGTAATGCCAGTAGAGTCGAGCCAACCTGTTGCGCCGACGCAACAAGTGGTCACCAGCCAACCAGTAACGCTGCAAAACGGCAAAATCGTCTATAACCGCAATTATGGGAATATTCCTAAGGGTAGTTACAGCGGGAGCACCTACACTGTTAAGCGCGGTGATACATTGTTTTACATCGCATGGATTACAGGTAACGATTTTCGCGATCTTGCACAGAAAAATAATATTGCAGCTCCTTATAGCTTGAATGCTGGCCAAGTCCTCCAGATTGGTAATGGTGCCGGACAACCCATAACGGGGCCTAATGAGATTAGTAAAGCAGATAACATCCCTACTAATCATAATAGTGCAAATAATGTTCAGAGAACCGTTCCCAAAGAGGTTGCACAACAGCCAATAGTTACGTATTCTGAAGATACTGACGAACAAAGCAGCAATAATTCTGCTCAATCAGGCAGTAAATTATTACCAGGCAAAGCTGCTGTAGCCGGAAGTGCTGCCGCGCCAATTGTGGCACCAACCACTACGCCGACCGTCAGTAGTACGACCAGTTCAACGCCAATTACCACCTGGCGTTGGCCGACAAAGGGAAATATTATTGATGGTTTCTCGGCGTCAGAAGGCGGCAATAAGGGGATCGACATTGCAGGGTCTCGTGGCCAAGCAGTGGTCTCAACCGCAGCGGGTAGAGTTGTTTATGCGGGGAACGCATTACGCGGCTACGGTAATCTGATCATTATTAAACACAATGACGATTATCTCAGCGCTTACGCACACAACGACACGATGTTGGTTAGAGAGCAGCAAGAAGTCACTGCCGGTCAAAAGATTGCTACCATGGGCAGTACGGGTACAAGCTCGGTAAGATTGCACTTTGAAATTCGTTATAAAGGAAAATCCGTCAATCCGTTGCGTTACTTACCGCAACGATAGATGCAGGGCCTTCTGGCTCTGCCAGGACCAGGAGGCATCAAAATGAGTCAGAATACGCTTAAAGTTGAAGAGTTGCATGATATTGACTATGACGATCATGAGAATGTAGCTTTTGAAGAGCAGAATGCGGTCAGCGATTCTAAAGATGATTATGAAATTTCTAGCGCAGAAGAAGATCTTTTCTCGCCGAATTCATCCCAACGGGTCCTGGACGCCACTCAACTCTATTTAGGTGAGATCGGTTTCTCGCCACTGCTTACCGCAGAGGAAGAGATCCTTTATGCACGACGTGCGCTACGCGGCGATACCGCCTCGCGTCGCAGAATGATCGAAAGTAACCTCCGCTTGGTGGTAAAGATCTCACGTCGTTATAATAATCGTGGCCTGCCATTACTTGACCTCATCGAAGAAGGTAACTTAGGACTCATTCGCGCAGTAGAGAAATTCGATCCTGAGAAAGGTTTCCGCTTCTCTACTTACGCAACGTGGTGGATCCGTCAAACGATTGAACGGGCTATCATGAACCAGACGCGTACCATTCGTCTGCCTATCCATATCGTGAAAGAATTAAATGTCTACCTGCGTACCGCGCGTGAATTAACCCAAGTGTTAGATCACGAGCCAACCGCCGAAGATATTGCACAGAAATTGGATAAGCCGGTCGAGGATGTCAGTCGAATGCTTCGCCTCAATGAACGTATCGCTTCTGTTGATACGCCGATCGGTGGTGATTCAGATACTTCATTACTCGACATGATCTCTGATGACGATGATAACTCGCCAGAGTACACCAACCAAGATAACGATATGAAGCAAAGTATCGTTAAATGGCTGTACGAGCTGAACGCTAAGCAGCGTGAAGTGTTGGCTCGTCGTTTCGGTCTGCTGGGCTATGAACCCGCAACGTTGGAAGACGTTGGTCAAGAGATTGGACTAACTCGTGAGCGTGTTCGTCAGATCCAAGTCGAAGGTCTTCGTCGTCTACGCGAGATCCTTGAAGGGCAAGGTCTGAGCCTTGATGCATTATTCATGTAATTGTTTATCTTGCATAATAAAAGCCATCGTAAGATGGCTTTTTTATTGGACGAGATCTAGAGCAGGGTTTTAAGACGATAGACCCATTCCAGCGCTTGGCGAGGAGTGAGTGTATCAGGATCCAGTGTCTCTAAGGCTTCGATCGCCGGTGAGGTCTCTGCAACGAGTAACGATAATTGATTGGTGTCGGTTCCCGCGGCGGGTTTATGAGAAGGCTGAGCTTCTAGTTCACGTAATTTTTGCCGAGCGCGTTTAATCACTTCTTTCGGAACACCGGCTAAGGCTGCCACCGCCAATCCGTAGCTCTTGCTGGCAGCACCCTCACTCACTGTATGCATAAAGGCGATACTGTCCCCATGTTCTCGAGCATCCAGATGCACATTCTCGACACCGGCAAGCTGCTCGGGGAGCGCCGTGAGCTCAAAATAGTGCGTGGCAAAAAGGGTCAATGACTGCAAGCGACTTGCGAGATTCTCCGCGCAGGCCCACGCCAGCGATAACCCATCATAGGTTGACGTTCCTCGACCAATCTCGTCCATCAGCACTAAGCTATTACGTGTCGCATTATTGAGGATATTTGCCGTCTCGGTCATTTCAACCATAAAGGTCGAACGGCCAGAGGCCAGATCATCGGCGGCGCCTACACGAGTAAAAATCCGATCTATCGGCCCGATCGTCACGGCTTCAGCCGGTACGTAACTACCGACCCAACTCAGCAGCGTAATCAGCGCGGCTTGGCGCATATAGGTGCTCTTACCCCCCATATTAGGACCCGTGATTATCAGCATACGCCGTTGCGGTTGTAACGTCAGTGGGTTGGCGATAAAAGGTTCTTTGAGTACTCGTTCAACGACCGGATGTCGACCCTGAGCGATCTGGATGCCGGGTTGTTCCGATAACTGCGGACAGATATAGTTTAAGGCTTCCGCGCGTTCGGCTAAATTGGTCAACACATCCAGCTCTGCTAGCGCCGCGGCACTCTGCTGTAAGTCGGCAAGATGAGGCAATAGCTGATCAAAGAGCTGCTCGTAAAGCGCTTTTTCTAAGGCCAGTGCTTTACCTTTAGAGGTCAGGACTTTATCTTCATACTCTTTAAGTTCAGGAATAATATAACGCTCGGCATTTTTTAAGGTTTGGCGGCGCACATAGTTAATTGGCACTAAGTGGCTTTGTCCACGGCTGACTTGAATAAAATAGCCATGTACCGCGTTGTAGCCAACTTTTAAGGTATCAATCCCTAAACGGTCGCGCTCACGAATTTCCAAGCGGTCAAGATAGTCTGTCGCACCGGCCGCTAAGGCCCGCCATTCATCTAATTCAGCGTGATACCCCTCGGCAATAACGCCGCCATCCCGAACTAAAACCGGCGGCGATTCGACGATAGCGTGATCGAGCAAATCACGCAGCGCACTGAATTCGCCACTGCGTTCTGCTAAGTGGGCCAGAGCTGGGCCAGAGGTTTCGGCGAGCAGTGCTTGAATATCAGGAAGCTGATGAAAGGCATGCCGCATACGCGCCAAATCTCTTGGCCGTGCGCTGCGTAACGCTAGTCGTGCGAGAATACGTTCCAAATCACCGATTTGGTGGAGGAGGGGCTGCAGCGAAGAGGCTAACGGCTGTAATTCGGCAATAGCCTGCTGACGAGCCGTAATGACGGCGGCATCCCGCAACGGCGTATGTAACCAGCGTTTAAGCATTCGGCTACCCATAGGGGTAACGGTACAATCGAGTACCGAGGCAAGTGTATTGTCTGATCCACCCGCGAGATTCTGCGTAATTTCTAAGTTTCTACGCGTAGCGGCATCCATGATAATAGTGTCTTGCTGACGCTCCATGGTAATACTACGCAGATGCGGTAAGGCCGTGCGTTGCGTATCTTTAGCGTACTGCAGTAGGCAACCTGCGGCGGGCAAGGCAAGTAGGGCGTGTTCCACGCCAAAACCTTGTAAGTCACGGGTACCGAACTGCAAGGTTAGCTGTTGGCGGGCGGTAGACAGATCGAACTCCCAGATGGGACGACGGCGTAAGCCACGACGCTGCTCAATCAAATGAAAGGCCGCAAAGCCTTCAGGGTAGAGCAGTTCTGCGGGATTGGTGCGTTGTAACTCTGCCGCAAGCGTTTCCTCGCTCTCTGCTTCAGTTAATAAAAAGCGTCCCGATCCAATATCTAGTGTCGCGTAGCCGAAGCCCTGTTTGCTTTCATAGACCGCCGCGAGGAGATTATCTTGGCGCTCATTCAATAAGGCTTCGTCGCTAATGGTCCCAGGGGTAACGATGCGCAACACCTTGCGTTCGACAGGGCCTTTACTGAGCGCGGGGTCGCCGACTTGTTCGCAAATCGCGACCGATTCTCCCATCTGTACCAGCTTGGCTAAATAACCTTCTACCGCGTGATAGGGTACACCGGCCATTGGAATAGGCTGACCCGCAGAAGAACCCCGTTTGGTGAGTGAGATATCCAGCAGTTGAGAAGCACGACGTGCATCATCAAAAAATAACTCATAAAAGTCACCCATCCTGTAGAACAATAAGATATCAGGATGCTCAGCTTTCAGGCCAAGATACTGCTGCATCATGGGGGTGTGGGTGGACAAGTCCTTGTCTACAGACTCTTTCATATTAAATTTACTCGTTTTTATGGCTTTAGATGTACTCAAGTGGCTCCCTACGAAACCCGATTAAACCCATCTAAATCCGAAAATTTGTATGCCAGATGTATTGTAGCGACTACTTGATATGAATAGTTAAACTGCTGGTATACATCGAAGAAAAGACACTCAATAAGTCGCTTGCATTCAAAAAGTTGTCTATCGACATCGACCCACGTCTCGAACATGATCGGCAAGTCGTCGACTTACCCAATCCAAAGCGAAAACCCTATCTTATCACTGATAATCACCAGTATTCACCCGTTGGTTTTGGCGGCAAAATCGGTGTAACGAAAAAGATCTATATTGTTCAGCGACGAGTCTCTTCCCTTGGCAACCGTCCTAGGACTGTGGGAAAAGCCTCCTGAGGTTAGCAGATCGGCAATTGGCAATCTTTCTGATTTTGTAAATATCCATCAAGCCCGCGAGTTTGCTCGCAATTTAGTGCAGACAATGAAGTTGACGAAAAGGAACTCTAACAAGATAGAAAGGGAAGCCGATACGTTTAAAGTTATTATTAGTGAATTATTTACTCAATACAGAAATCGTTTGATTGGCTAAAAGACTTGAGTGAATTCGCCTTGAAAGATTGGTATAATCTTGAGCGATGTCTTTCAGCGAAAATTCTGCTTTTCAGGAGTAATTATGAGCAACAACAAAAAAAATCAGGCAAGCTATGCTAAGCCATCTCGTGCTGATATTGTTCGCTCAGTAGTAACCTCTACGGCGGTTGAAACAGGGCAATCCTCCGCAAAAATCGAAGCTTCACTCGAAGCGACGCGCAAAAAATTTGCTCATCTGCGTCTTGCGGTTTAACACTTTCTTAATGCTTTTTTCACCCAGTGTTTCATCGGCTCGTAGTCCATTGATACGCCTGCATGGATAGCCGAGATATACTGGATTTTGTTTTGCTCCCAGCTTTGATAATCCAACGGTTTGTATCCTCCCTGAACGACCATCACGTCGGCTATTAGTCGAGACAGGCGTCCGTTTCCCTCTCTAAATGGATGGATAAGTATTAGTTCGACGTGGGTGATAGCGATAGCGGCTATGAGTTGTTCTTCATCCATGCCGCTACATGGCGTGTATTGAGCCAAATACTTGGTGTCGAATTCGTTCAGCAGTTTAGGCAACTGCGCTGAAGGGGCAAACATAAAACCGCCCTTGCTGATATTGACCGATCTTTCTTGCCCGGCCCACTCGTAGAGGTTACCTAACCAGCGGCGATGCCAGCTTTTTAGCATGGCTACGCTGAGCTGTCCTTCCGGGAACTTTTCCTCAAAAACAGACTGGTAAAGTTGTTCCAACAGGAAAAGTTCCGCCTCATCCATCTCATCAGAAGTAGCGATTCCCAACTTGTTAGCCAAAACTTTCTCGCCAGAGTCTTTCTCATACTGACCTTCACTGCTGGATACATGGTATCGGTCCATGGAGATGCCCCGTGTAAGTGGAGGGATGGAAAAATAGAGAGAGTATAAAGCTGGATGAGTAAAGTATACCCTATACCTAAAATCAGATGGTTACAGAAATATAGGTGAAAGTGTAGTTTTTATTGTGTGGCGGAAAAATCATTATTAATCAGTTTTACAACACTGGCTATCCTCGTTATAGCGGGCGGAATAGGGATCTCTATTAGCCAGCGTTACCTACCCAAAATTCCTGATAGGTGGCACGCTCGACTTTATATTTCACTGTTAATCGCGGTGCTGATCGCAATGCTCTGGTAAGAACGGCATTATCTAAACATCCTCGCTAAGGCATAGAATAAGAAATAGCGACTGTGCTAATGTCGATCTAAGGGTATTACTAAAAATAACTCAGAAAAGGACAGGTAAGTAATGAAAAAATTAGGGTTAATTGGGGGGACGGGGCCAGAATCAACACTGCTCTATTATCGTAAATTTGTCTATCAAGCTAATCAGCGAAGTGGAGCACTATTTTTCCCTAAGCTTACGATCGATAGCGTGAATGTGTACGACGTCTTGGCGATGTGTGAGCAAGAAGATTACAGCGGGTTAGTCAGTTATCTAGAGCAGTCTGTCACTAATCTGGTTGCAGCGGGCGCTGAAGTAGTCGCCCTAACGGGAAATACGCCGCATATTGTGTTTGATGCCCTACAGGCTCGGGTTTCAGTCCCATTAGTGAGTATTATCACTGCGGTTAGCCAAACGATTTGTAATCGTGGTTTAAACACCGTGGGATTGATTGGCACCGGCTTTACCATGAAAGCAGATTTCTTCAAGAAACCGTTGCGGGAGGCGGGGGTTAGGGTAGTTACTCCTACAGATCATGAGATTACCTATATTGCCGATAAGATCCATGACGAACTAGAGCAAGGTATAGTTAATCCTGATACACGAGATAAGTTCATCGCTATTATCAAACGGATGGTAGAAGAGCAGGGGATTGAAGCGATTATTTTGGGCTGTACCGAGCTTCCTATACTGTTTGACGGCGCAAACCTTCCCGTGATGGCGTTAGATACTGTCGATATTCATATTGATGCCTTGTTTGCAGAGCTGAACAACTAGGTTGATTACGGTGCGCTGCTGGCAGAGAGTTAGCCAATGGTTCATGGGGTAATCGCCCGGTTGGTAGGGCGATTGCTCTTGCCTCAGACCCTCCATTGGGCGGCGGGATGGGTAGTAGGCAGTCGGTCGCTACGCTGAAAGAGTTTCTGGCGTAAGCTACCCTGCCGATAGGCGGTTTTAAAACGCCCACGTTGTTGTAATTCCGGGACGACCATCTCGATAAAATCCTGATAGCTTTGGGGATTAAGAATACGCGTAAGATTAAAGCCATCGATATCCCCTTCATCGATCCAGGTAATTAACGCCTCCGCGACTTGGCTGGGGTTACCGATAACTACCGGATAGCGACTCCCTAGTGCATGCTGTGCCAAGATCTGGCGACGCGTCCAGCCGTCAAAGGCTTTACTCACCGATTCAATCGCCCGCGTATCTCCGCTACGGATTGGCTCATCGAGTTCGAAGGCTGCAAGGTCGAGGCCGACAGAACTGGAAAAGTGAGCGATACCGGCTTCCGGGCTGGCGTACTCAAGGTAGCTACGATACTTCTCCTGTGCCTCCTGTTCGGTGGCGGCAACAATCACCCCAATCCCCATAAAAATACGGATATCGTTTGGCTGTCGACCGGCTGCGACGGCGGCTTGCCGCAGCCGTTGTGATTGAACCTTAAGTGCCTGCGGAGTGGCGGCATTCACAAATGAGCACTCTGCATGGCGTGCCGCGAAGGTGATCCCTCGTGGCGATGAACCCGCTTGGAAGAGTAACGGCGTACGCTGCGGGGAAGGGCTACTGAGATGATAGCCGCGTACCTGATAAAACTCGCCATGGTGATCGATTTCGTGGATCTTCTGGGCATCAGCATAGCGCCGCTGTTGTTTATCAACCAATAGCGCATCATCCTGCCAGCTCCCCTCCCAGAGTTGGTAGGCGACATCTAGAAACTCATCGGCTTGATCATAACGACGGTCGTGGCTCATCAGCTGAGACTGCCCCATTGCGCGTGCCGCACTATCAAGATAACCGGTGACGATATTCCAGCCGATACGACCTTGCGTCAGGTGGTCGAGGGTCGAAAAACGTCGTGCAAAGGCGTAAGGGGATTCGTAACTCAGGTTTGCGGTCACGCCGAAGCCAAGATGTTCGGTGACGCTTGCCATTCCTGAAATGACTAATAGGGGATCATTCACCGGTAACTGAATCGACTCGCTGGCGGTCATGCTAATGCCTTGCTGATACACATCATAGACCCCCAGGATATCGGCGATAAACAATCCGTCGAAGAGGCCTTTTTCGAGTAGACGAGCGAGGTCAAGCCAATAGTTTAACGACGTAAACTCGGTAGATCGATCGGCAGGATGCGTCCACATCCCATGATGAATATGCCCGACACAGTTCATTGTGAAGGCGTTTAATAAAATCTCTTTCTGGCTCATATCGTGCCTCGGCGGGGGGGTAATACGCCGTTTAACACGTAATTACCAATTAGCGGATACTTCCAGCGAACGGGGTCGTGGAGGGTATGGGTTCGTGCATTACGCCAGTGTCGGTCAAACTGGTGCTCGGCAAGGCTTGCACGCGACCCACCGAGTTCGAACAATAGGTTAGCCGCTTCCAACGAGATCTCGGTTGTCCAAGCTCGGGCTTTCGCGACCGCGATCGAAGCTTGCGCGACATGCTCAGCATGGCTCTCTCGTTGGGCGTTATCCACCGCTTCACCGGCCAGGGCCAATAGCGCCTCGCCTGCCGTTAAGCGCGCTGCTAGCCGTCCAATACGGTCCAGGCTTAATGGGTCCTGTGAAGCATGAGCGACCTGGCTGTCAGGCCAAGGCCGCGCGCGTTCTTTCACGAAGGCCAATAGGTCGTTAAAGGCGGCGCGAGCAATACCTTGATCGACTGCCGCATGCATGATCTGCGCAAAGGGACCTAATGGAGTGGGGCGAGTAAAGGCGGTATGGAAGGGAACACACTCGAGTGGCTCGACCTTTACGTTACGAAACTGGACACTGCCGCTCCCGGTCGTGCGTTGCCCGAATCCGCTCCAGTCATCGATAACGGTAACACCGTCCTGATGGCGTGGAACGAACACCAGATATTCTTCCCCTTCTTCTCCCTGTGCCAGGGTAGGTATACGATCGGCAAAGAGTGCGCCGGTGGCATAAAACTTGTCGCCATTGATGTAGCGTGCGTTATCACGCGAGGTGATCGCTGTTGACCGATGATGGGCAGCGGTTGTCGTAAACTCCGCTAAGGCATTGCCTAGGTGGATGCCCGAGAGAGCCTCGGCATAGAGGCGTTTTTTCTGTTCTTCGCTGCCGTTAAGACGTAACACTTCTAACGCGTAAAAATGATTCTGTGGAATTTGCCCGATGGAGCCATCCGCCGCGCTGAGTAGGATAAATATCTCGACTAAGGTGGGAGTAGAAAGAGCAATCCCGCCATAAGCTTCCGGTACTGTTACGGCACCTAACCCCGATTGGAAATAGAGCGCTAACTCTCTATGTGGTAATTCGCGATGCCGATCGCGGTGGATGGCACCCGCACGAAATTGGGCAGCAAGGCTGTGGGCAACGGTTAAAGCATGTTCTGCATTCTTAATCCGTGAGGCCGGGGATTTCGGTTGGACGGTCATTGTTCTTCCTTCTAGATCCAAGCATGGCGGGCAGGGAGCGTCTTATTCAGGTAATAGTCACCGACCGCGTGATGTTTCCAGCGCACCGGATCATGCAAGGTATGGGTGCGGGCATTGCGCCAATGACGATCGAGGCCGTGTTTTAATAGCGTTGCGCGGCTGCCTCCCCATTCCAATAATTTCTCACTGGTACGTAGCGCAACCTCGGTGGTCAGAATTTTTGCCTCAGCAACGGCAATCGAGGCCTCTGCGCAGAGTTCTGCAGTCAGGGCGAGTGCAGCGCTACGATCAAGGATCTTCGCTGCGCGGACCAATAAAGCGTTAGCGGCGGATAACTCGGTACTAAGGCGTCCCACATCGGCAAGTAGATAAGGATCATCGGCATTACGCGCTACCGCTGCTTCAATCCATGGCCTTGAGCTGCTGTGGATAAACGCCAGCGCCTCATCGAACGCTCCTTGCGCAATTCCGGCATCGATGGCAGCTTGTATTAGCTGAGATACCGCACCGCGCAGGGTTGGTTTCTCTGCGCTGGGTTGGGCAATAATCCACTCCGGATTAAGGGGGACATTATGTAGCCGCACCGTACCACTGGCGGTGGTTCGTTGGCCGATCCCGGACCAATCGTCGATGATCTCAACGCCTTGAGCTGGGAGGGGAATAAACGCCATCACTGGCTTACCCTGATGATTCGCTGCCGTCACCAGGATATCGGCGAACAGTGCGCCAGTTGAATAGAATTTCTCGCCGTTTAGCACTAGACCCGTGTCACTCTTCGCAATCTGCGCCTGGATATCGCGAGTATGACGACTATTTTTTTCAGGCCCCCCATTACCCAATCGCTTTCCCGCAACGACCGCTTGCAGCAGCTGCTGTTGTTGAGTGACGGTACCTTCACCAAGAATAAACTGGATAATCCCGAAGTGATTCTGCGGAATCTGTCCCAGCGATGGATCGCTGGCCGAGATGATACGAAATACTTCAGCCAGTGTCTGAAAAGAGAAGCCCGCTCCTCCTAAGGCCTTAGGAACGGTAATACTGCCTAATCCACAGGCTGAAAACTGGTCTAACAACTCAACAGGATAAATACGCTGTTGGTCGCGTAGCACAGCGCCGTGCTTGGCTTGTTCAGCGATATGTTGTGCGGCGGCTAGTGCATCCGCCTCACTCTGCAAGACCTTCGCGAATTTCTCAGTATTTCCGGTAGGATGAGTCATGATTACTGCCACCATTCACTAAATATTAAGGGGACTTCTCGCAGTATCCTTCGCAAGATGAGAGAGATAGGATGAAGTTCCGATAGTAGTGATAGCAATAAACCAAGTAAATAGAATGACTTATGCTATATACGGCAAACTATTTGCCCTATTGTTCTAAGCCAGCCATGAAGGTTGTTAACGACAGATTAAAAGAGTGATGGTGGGGGGAAAGAAAAGTGTTTATCGTGAAGCCGCCGTGACCTTGACGGCGGCTTTTTAACGCGAGCGAGTGGCACTAGCTTGGCCGCCATAAATCCATACGCTGGTCCTCAGAAATACCATAGTAAGCCGAAGGCCCACCGGCGCGCAGTATCGGCGAGGCATCGACGGTTTGATAAACCCCCTGGCTGTCCAGGAGTGATGCGTCAATATGGACCATTACGACCTCTCCCAATACTAACCAGCTATCGATAAGCTTATCTTGGGTATCACGTAGTTGAATAAGCTGAGTGAGTCGACACTCGAAATTGACAGGGCTTTCTGCCACGCGGTCGACAGCGATAAGTTCGCTTTTTTTCGCCGTCAATCCCGCTAAGGAAAATTCATCCTGGCCATGAGGCAGTGGTGCAGAGGTTTGATTCATTGCCTGAGCAAGCGGTTGAGTAACGAGGTTCCATACGAACTCTTTCGTGTCGGCAATGTTCGCCACACTGTCTTTCCACCCGCTACTCGCGAACCCAATAATAGGTGGATGGTAGTTGAAAAGATTGAAGAAACTGTAGGGCGCCAAGTTACGTTGGCCGGCCGCGCTGCACGATGAGATCCAACCAATGGGTCGTGGGGCAATAATGGCGTTAAGTGGGTCATGGGCTAAACCATGACCCTGTTTGGGTTGATAACTATAGGTGGATTGAGTCACGGCGACGGTTCCTTACGATTAAGGGGGAAGATTGAAGAGAGTATAGTGCAGGCCTCTTTGATCATGAACTGCCGTAGCTTGGATAAAATACCTCAACCCTATGGTTGAAACGGGCATGCGGGCGCAGCGGTTGGTCGGACAGTAGTGTGCAGTGCATGACAAAATCAAATCGTTATGTCGCACATTTAGGGGGAGCCTTTCTACTGCTAGAAACGCCTGCAGGAGGTCATTGGAGTACGGGGATTATGGCGGGTTACGGCCACCATCAAATCGACCAACATACCGAACGCTATTTCCAACCTTTTACGGAAGTTAATTGGATACATAATTCGCAACGCCATGGTGTGAAGATGGATGGGACTAAGGTCGAGCTAGCCGGGGCAGAGAATAGGGCAGAGATGAAGTTGGGACTTGAAGCTAATCTCTCCCAACAAGGCAGTATCTGGGTCAATACAGCGGTGCAAGTTGGCAGTTGTGGCTATAACGATAATCGCCTAACCTTGGGCGGCAAATGGCACTTTTAAACTCATAGCGCACTACGATACTGAGGCGGAAATATACTGCATAGGAAGTATTCAGTTAATGCAGAAAATTTCCGCCTTTTATATTATGCTAATCCACTAATAATCCTACTTCGAATCAGTAGGCAGTCGATGTACTCGCTAGTGGAGCTCGCATGCGATTTAACTATCTTATCGTACCTATCATTACTCTTCTCTGTGCTTGCAGTAGCCACTCGCCTCGTATGGAAGGTCAAACGGCGCCACAAGGGGGATTCCTACTAAAACCAGCGACCTCTTCGCAAGGTGACCTGACGGGGGACTTTGCTGGCAACCCGCGGGCAGAACAATTTATCGATATGATGGTTGAGAAGCATAATTTTGATCGTCAACAGTTAGTTACATGGTTAAGTCAGACGCGTCGCCTAGATTACGTGCTACGACTGATGGATCGCCAAGCGCCAAACTACACGCCAGCCCCTGGCCCGAATGGTGCTTGGATCCGTTACCGTAATAAATTTATCACCGACGCCAATGTGCAAAATGGCGTCGATTTCTGGAACCAATACCGTGACGCCCTCTCAAGGGCAGAAGTACAATACGGTGTCCCGGCAGAGATTATCGTAGGGATCATTGGGGTCGAGACACGATGGGGCCGAGTAATGGGTAAAACCCGTATTATTGACGGTCTTGCGACACTGGCCTTCGATTATCCTCGTCGGGCAACCTATTTCAGTAGCGAATTGGAAACGTTCTTACTCATGTCTCAACACGAGCAAGACAATCCGTTAACACTACGAGGATCGTTTGCAGGAGCGATGGGTTATGGCCAATTCATGCCATCGGCTTATAAACAGTTCGCAGTCGATTTTAACGGTGATGGTCATGTCAATCTTTGGGACCCCGTCGATGCTATCGGTAGTGTTGCGCATTACTTCCAGCAAAGTGGTTGGAAAACAGGGCAACCGGTGGCAATTGTCGGTTCGGGGCAAGCTCCGAGCTTAGAAAACGGTTACTCAACCCGCTATACCGTGAACCAATTACAGAGTTATGGATTAACGCCTCAACAAGCACTTTCCGGCTCACAGAAGGTGAGTCTATTACGTCTGGATATGGGAAGCAGTTATCAGTATTGGTTTGGCTTACCGAATTTCTACGTCATCACGCGTTACAATCATAGTACTCATTATGCGATGGCCGTTTGGCAATTAGGCGAGTCGGTCCGGGCTTCTCGGCAAAATAATCTGTAACAGGATTAAATAATAGCGTGCTGGCAAGTAATTTATCTGTCCTACACGCTATTGCTCGCCTGAAAGCGTTACACTAGCGATTCGCCCATTGGATGAAGAGAACGATATGAATGACACAGTGCTTCAAGCGAGCCAATTACTCGGGCATCATCTTACGCAATCTCGCACCACAATCACCACCGCAGAGTCCTGTACGGGGGGAGGGATTGCTAAGGCGCTAACGGATGTCAGCGGTTGCTCCGCCTATTTTGGTGGCGGCTTCGTAACCTATAGCGAGCAGAGCAAACAGCGCTTTTTAGGCGTCTCGACAGACGCTCTGCAACAGCAGGGGGTGGTGAGCGAAACCGTGGCACAAGCGATGGCCGAGGGTGCCCGCGAGGCGTTCCCAGCTGACTATGCCATCTCGGTTACTGGCTATGCCGGGCCGGGAGGCGGAACCGAGGATAAACCCGTCGGGACGGTATGTTTCGGATTTAGCTCGGCACAGGGGAACACCCTAACCTATACTTGTCATTTCTCCGGTAACCGAGAGGCTATTCGTCAGCAGTCAGTGACCTTCGCCTTGATTACAGCACTCGAGATATTTTTCAAAATTAAACTTGATACTGTATGACTATACAGTATAATTAGTCCCGTAAATGCATAAGCATAAAATCCCCTTGCTGGCGAAACCAGTACGATTAGGAGTTGAAATGGCTATCGATGAAAACAAACAAAAAGCACTTGCCGCTGCCCTAGGTCAGATTGAAAAGCAGTTTGGTAAAGGCTCTATCATGCGTCTAGGTGAAGACCGGACGATGGATGTTGAAACCATCTCAACGGGATCATTATCTTTAGACATCGCATTAGGGGCCGGTGGCCTACCAATGGGTCGTATCGTTGAGATCTATGGCCCTGAATCATCAGGTAAAACTACGCTAACACTACAAGTTATTGCTGCCGCGCAACGTAAAGGAAAAACCTGTGCCTTTATCGATGCTGAGCACGCGTTAGACCCGATTTATGCTAAAAAGCTTGGTGTTGATATTGATAACCTGCTGTGTTCACAGCCCGACACCGGTGAGCAAGCGCTAGAAATTTGTGACGCCTTAGCGCGTTCAGGCGCGGTAGATGTCATCATTGTTGACTCCGTGGCGGCACTGACACCGAAAGCTGAAATTGAAGGCGAAATCGGTGATTCGCATATGGGCCTTGCGGCACGTATGATGAGCCAAGCAATGCGTAAATTAGCGGGTAACTTAAAGCAATCTAATACACTGCTTATTTTCATCAACCAAATCCGGATGAAAATCGGTGTTATGTTTGGTAACCCTGAAACGACCACGGGTGGTAACGCATTAAAATTCTACGCCTCTGTCCGTCTTGATATCCGCCGTATCGGTGCGATTAAAGAGGGGGAAAACGTGGTGGGGAGCGAAACCCGTGTCAAAGTTGTGAAAAATAAAATTGCGGCACCTTTCCGTCAAGCAGAATTCCAAATCATGTATGGCGAGGGGATCAACTTCTATGGTGAGTTAGTTGATCTAGGCGTGAAGCACAAGTTCATCGAGAAAGCAGGCGCTTGGTATAGCTATCAAGGCGATAAAATTGGTCAAGGTAAGGCCAACGCGGGTAACTATCTGCGCGAAAATCCGCAAATTGCTACGGAAATCGAACAAAAACTACGTGAAACCTTACTGAACAATCCTAGCCATGAAGGTGAGGCCTCACCAGAGCACGAAATGTCTGGCGAGAATGACGAGCAAGATGAATTTTAATATTGTATCGTGATCTGAGTAACGGGAGTCTGCTTATGCGGCTCCCGTTTTTCGTTATGGAAACCGGATAAAGAGGACACCAAATGGAGACTAACGTCCAGCGTAAAGAGGTTACGTATGCACAGTTACTACAGCGCGCAGTATGGATACTCGGGCAACGTGATCATGGAACAGAAGAGTTACGCGAAAAGTTGCGTCTAGCAGTCGCCAGGAAGTCATTACGCGAAACCAGCTCTCAGTTTTGGGTAGCAGAAGAAACAGTAGAAAGCGTTGTACAGTGGTGCACCGAGCAAGGCTACTTAAATGATGAACGCTTTTGCCAACAGTTTATTCGACAGCGTAGCCGTCGGGGCTATGGTCCCCAGCGAATCAGTCAAGATTTGCAACGAAAACAGATCTCATCTTCATTAGCGCAGCATGCATTACGTCATACCGAGGTCGATTGGCAACAGTGTGCTCAAGAGGTCGCCGAGAAAAAAGCCGGGCGACATTGGCCAACGACTTATCCCGAGAAAGCGAAATTACAACGTTATCTTTACAGCAGAGGCTTTCAAAGCGAAGATATCCGTGCTGTTTTCGAAAATATTTCTTCGTGAATAAGATTGAGATTTTACTTCATCGAGAAGAAAACTTATCTTATTGAGACTTTAAGTTCCCTATCATAAGTCGACTGTGAACATTCCAGTGACATTCAGGTAACGGAACGTCTGTTAAGCATGATACCAGGACATTTATGAGCAAGAGTACTGCAGAGATTCGTCAGACGTTTCTCGATTTTTTCCAAAGCAAAGGCCACCAAATTGTTGCTAGCAGCTCGTTAGTACCAAACAATGACCCAACGTTACTCTTTACTAACGCAGGGATGAACCAGTTCAAGGATGTGTTCCTCGGTCAAGATAAACGTGACTATTCACGTGCAACGACCTCGCAACGCTGTGTCCGGGCAGGGGGTAAACATAATGACCTCGAAAACGTCGGTTACACCGCGCGCCACCACACCTTCTTTGAAATGCTCGGTAACTTTAGTTTCGGTGACTACTTTAAACGCGAAGCCATTTCATTTTCCTGGGAACTCCTCACCGGCGCGCAATGGTTTAACCTACCTAAAGAACGTCTATGGGTGACCGTTTATGAAACCGACGATGAAGCCTGGAATATCTGGGAAAAAGAGATAGGGGTGCCTGCTGAACGCATCATTCGTATCGGCGATAATAAAGGCAGTGCCTATGCCTCTGATAACTTCTGGCAGATGGGTGATACTGGCCCGTGCGGCCCTTGTAGCGAAATCTTCTACGATCACGGCGATCATATTTGGGGAGGACCTCCAGGCTCTGCAGAAGAAGACGGCGATCGCTATATCGAAATTTGGAATATCGTTTTCATGCAGTTCAACCGTCAAGCCGATGGCACTATGTTACCTCTGCCAAAACCTTCGGTTGATACGGGGATGGGATTAGAACGTATTTCTGCGGTACTGCAACACGTCAACTCCAACTACGACATCGATTTATTCCAAAAACTGATCGCTTCCGTCGCCCAAGTAACGGGTACACAGGATCTGACCAATAAGTCGCTACGCGTTATTGCCGACCATATCCGCTCCTGCGCATTCTTAATCGCCGACGGGGTGGTGCCTTCCAATGAGAACCGCGGTTATGTATTGCGTCGGATTATTCGTCGTGCAGTCCGTCACGGTAACATGCTGGGTGCGAAACAGAGTTTCTTCTATCAATTAGTGCAACCACTCATCGACGTTATGGGTAGCGCGGGCGACGAGTTACGTAAACAACAACAACACGTTGAAAGCGTATTAAAAGCCGAAGAAGAACAATTCGCTAAAACCCTGGAGCGTGGCTTAGCGCTACTCGACGAAGAGCTTGCTGCATTAGAAGGCGACACCCTACAGGGTGAGATTGTCTTCCGTCTCTACGATACCTTCGGTTTCCCTGCCGACTTAACGGCGGATGTTTGTCGTGAACGCGATCTTAAAATTGATGAAGCCGGCTTTGAAGCCGCAATGGAAGCGCAGCGTCAACGCGCACGCCAAGCAAGCGGTTTCAGTGCAGATTACAATGCGCAAATTCGTATCGAGAATGAGGTCGAATTTAAGGGCTATGACCAATTAGCCTTTTCGGCGACTGTCAGCGAGATTTTTGTCGACGGGCAAGCGGTACAAACGCTGCAACCTGGACAATCGGCGGTGGTGATCCTTGATAAAACGCCTTTCTATGGCGAGTCGGGTGGGCAAGTTGGCGATACCGGTATTATTTCGACCGAACAGGCTGAGTTCACCGTTGAAGACACACAGAAATACGGTAAAAGCCCAGGTCACCTAGGCCGTCTGGTTACGGGTGAGCTACGCGTTGGTCAACAGGTTACTGCTCAAGTCGATGAGACGAGAAGGGCTAAAATCCGCCTAAACCACTCTGCGACGCATTTACTGCATGCTGCACTACGCCAAGTCCTTGGGCCACACGTTGCACAGAAAGGCTCGCTGGTTAACGATAAATATTTACGTTTCGACTTCTCCCATACCGAAGCGATGAGCGAGCAGCAATTGCGTCAAGTCACGGAGATTGTTAACCAACAAATCCGCCTTAACCTGCCGGTTACCACCGAGATCATGGATATCGAAGAGGCTAAGCAAAAAGGGGCTATGGCGTTATTTGGTGAAAAATATGACCAGCAAGTCCGCGTATTAACCATGGGAGACTTCTCGGTCGAACTTTGTGGGGGGACTCACGCGCAACGCACTGGCGATATTGGTCTCTTTGTATTGGATTCGGAATCGGGTACGGCCGCAGGCGTACGTCGGATTGAGGCTTTTACCGGTCAACGCGCTCTGGATACCGTCTTTGCTGCACAAGATCAACTGACGCAAATAGCACAACTGATCAAAGCAAATAGCACAAATCTTAATGACAAGGTTAAGGCGCTAGCTGAACATACACGCGTGCTTGAAAAGCAGGTTCAGCAGCTTAAAGACCAGCAGGCGGCTCAGAAAAGTGCCTCTCTTGCTGATCAGGTCACTGAGATCGGCGGGGTAAAAGTCCTGGTGAGTGAGCTACCAGCCGTCGAACCTAAGCTGCTTCGCACCATGGTCGATGACCTGAAAAATCAATTAGGTTCAGCAGTTATTGTATTAGGAACGGTAAGTGAAGATAAAGTTTCGCTTATTGTTGGCGTCACCAAAGACCTCACTGACCGCATTAAGGCGGGCGAGCTTATTGGGCTTATCGCCCCGAAAGTGGGAGGCAAGGGAGGTGGGCGACCGGATATGGCACAGGCAGGCGGCAATTTACCTGACGCGCTAACCGCAACGCTCGCCGAGGTGCCGAGTATTATTTCCAATAAATTACAATAAGTTAAGTTGGTTTTTCTAATGGCCCAACCTATATGGTTGGGCTTATTATAAAATCATTTAATGAATCTCTTGATAAAGTCAGGTAAGAACTCTGTATTTCGGCTAAACTATTATCAAGCATGAGTTATTATGGATTGAGTGAATTTTATTAATAAAATACGGTCCTAATTACTTAGCGTTAACGATGGATGTGCCGGGTTGTGCGGAGACCCGACTCTTTTAATCTTTCAAGGAGCAAAGAATGCTTATTCTAACTCGTCGAGTTGGTGAAACCCTCATGATTGGTGATGAGGTTACAGTGACGGTACTCGGTGTCAAAGGGAACCAAGTAAGAATTGGTGTTAATGCACCTAAAGAAGTTTCGGTGCATCGCGAAGAGATTTACCAACGCATCCAAGCTGAGAAAACTCAGGACTCTGAGTATTAATTTATCTGCACTCACCAGGGGCAGGTTACTAAGCGGCTGTAAAACATAATTATGTTTGCAGCCGTTTTTTTATGCTTTTGAAATGAAAAGCGTCGAGTAAATGCGCGAATTGCTGCGGTTTTGTGCAAACAAACAATCTTCTCGAAAAAGTGTTTGACTTATAAGTCGGGGAAAGTAATATGTGCGCCAACGCAGCAACGAACGGCAACGTAAGTT
>Ga0153974_1000032_pt1 | contig 32680 bp, 20 predicted proteins | sample TSGA058MetaG_FD_104741 | JGI IMG/M metagenome (GOLD analysis project Ga0153974, IMG submission 104741) | Attine ant fungus gardens microbial communities from Georgia, USA - TSGA058 MetaG | ecosystem: Host-associated > Fungi > Mycelium > Unclassified | place: USA: Georgia, Yuchi Wildlife... | reverse complement strand
GCTACTGCACAAGCTACCCCCGAACCCCATCAGCGAATAAGTGACTATGGCCCACAGCAAGTAATCTTCACGAGTAATAAGCGTTAATAATCCAAAACCTATTCCTTGCACAATACTGCCAATGATAAACAGGGAGCGAGGTCCCAAGGTATTAAATTTTTTACCGGTAAGCGAGATAGCTGCAAAGGAAGCAATTGCCCATGGAAACATCATCGCACCTACCTGAGTAGCATGTATTCCCAACTGGTTTTGTAGATACAGCATCGCCACAAGACTCACACCGGTAAATACGCCGGGGACTAACTGGTACATAAGCATAGCTGTTTGAAACATAGGATCTCGGATAAGCCGAAGATTCAGTAAGGGTTGTCGTATAAGCATTGAGCGGCGGACATATCTACTTAAAACCCATAGCCCCAAAATTAACAGAATAACACTTTCTGTTAGCTGGCCCTGTTTACCCATCTGAGTCAGGCCAAATAATATCAGTCCCAAGGCTAAACACGCCGTGACAAGGCCAGTAACATCTAACTGCTCAGTAGAACGTATCTTGACGTCCGATTCTAGCCAGCAAGCAGCGAAGATCAGGGCAATGGAAGCAAGAGGGATGCTGGCTAAGAATACCCAGCGCCAGCCCACGTTCTCTACTATTACTCCGCCAATGACGGGTGATAGTGCTGGGGCCATCAGCGCTACGAGCATAACAATCGAAGAGAGCTTTGCTCTTTCGTCTTTACGGTAAAGTGCATAAGTTAGGGTTTGTCCAACGGGAATAAGTAATCCTCCGCCTAGTCCTTGTATTACACGCCAGAAAATAAGTCGTTCTACATTGTTTGCAGAGGCTATCCCGATAGTGGCGGCCATGAAGATAGTGAGAGAGCACAAGAATATACGCTTTGGTCCCCATTTCTGCGCTAGCCAACGGCTTAAAGGAATCACTAAAGTTAATCCTAAAATATAACCATTACTCACCCACGCCAGCTGACTGATTGAGGCATTAAGCTGTGAGGCAATGTTAGGATAAGCAACATTAGCAATAAACATGTTGACCAGATCAATAAAAAAGCCCAACAGATAAATAGTGGCGACGCGTACCCGATAACTCATAGCAATCTCTCAAAATCAGTCATTGTTGCTGAGTGTAATAGGATAAAAAAAAAGATAAATCGGGGTCTGAGCGTTATACTGTCAAAAAAAAATTGACAATATAAGCCGCTTAATAAGGAAATATCATGCTGACTATGCAGCGTATGGAGATATTTATCGCAGTCATGGAGGCGCGGAGTTTTACCGGTGCAGCACAAACATTGGGGCTCACCAAAGCTGTCGTCAGTGCGAATATCAAGAAACTTGAAGAGCAATTAGGTGTTTCATTATTTCAGCGCAGTACTCGCAAGGTTGCTGCAACTGAGGCGGGAGAACGTTTTTATCTGCGCTGCCTTAAACTTCTTCAGGATGCAGAGGAAATTCTCGATGACGTGCGGGGTGATCACTGTGGATTGAGTGGCTTATTAAGGATAACGACTACACCTGAATATGGTGCCAAGGTAGTGGTCCCTGCGCTAGCTGCATTCTCGACTCAGCATCCACGATTGCGCGTCCAGCATATTTCTTCATCAAAAAATGATGATCTCATCTCGGGCCGCTTCGATGTCGCGATACGTCTTGGGCAATTAGATGATTCCAGTCATCACGCGAAATTATTGGACCGCTTCGATATCATTCCTGTCGCTTCTGTATCTTATTTAACCCAACACCCTATCGAACCCATCGTTGACCTCGAACAATTAAAAAATGCGCATTGGATAGCTCATAGTCGCCTTGCGAAACCGCTGAGCTGGGAGGTGAGATTACCAAGTGGAGAAAATGCTTTTTTTAAAGTCAATGGTAGGGCAGTGATTACTGCCGATACGGCCGCATCCTTAAGGGCATTCGCTCGAAGCGGGGCAGGGGTTGCGCTGTTACCAAACTGGCTAGTGAAAGAGGATATCGCTATGGGGCGGTTAACTCAGTTACTTCCAGACCATCAGTTTCCGAAACAGGGGATTTATGCTCTATACCCGAACACCCGTCACGTCTCAGAAAAAGTTCGGACATTTATAGATTTCCTACAAAATTATATTGATGAAACGGCTTAAGGAGTTAAGTAAGAGAGAGCTGCCGTCCTGCAATGGCTATGCATAACGTATTGAGTAGTAGAGTGACTCCCCAATCGCCTTTACCGTTCTTGTTATCCTTTTCCCCCCCTAGACTATAGTAAAAGGAGTTATTAGCTATTCAAACCGTTTAGGATGATCTATATGGATGAGAAGAAACCCGCTATCGAGGTGATTGATGCTCACCAGAACAACCTGAAAAATATCTCAGTAACGCTTCCTGTAGGAGAGATAACCGTCTTTACCGGCGTATCGGGTTCTGGAAAGTCTTCGCTTGTATTCGGTATTCTGGCGGCTGAGTCACAGCGCCAGCTTAATTTTACCTTTCCTTCTTATCTTCGAAATCGGCTACCTCAGTCTGGAACACCCCAAGTGCGGCATATCTCTGGACTCTCTACCGCCATTATCGTCGATCAAAAACCAATAGGGACCAATAGCCGTTCGACGGTTGGTACCGCCACCGACGCCTCACCGCTTCTCAGATTAATATTTTCTCGCATTGGGCAGCCCAGCGCGGGCTATTCACCAGCCTTTTCTTTTAACGATCCCAGTGGGATGTGTCCTCATTGTCAGGGGAGTGGGGAGGTCTTCGATATTGATGAGAGCGAGCTTATCGATATGCATAAATCGATTAATGAGGGCGCGTTTAACTTCAAAGCTTATCACCCTGGCAGTTGGTACTGGAAATGGTATAAACGGACACAGCTTTTCGACGCGGATAAAAAACTGATTGATTATACGCAGCAGGAATTGGATCTATTACTTTACGCCGAACCGACGCCACTGAAAAACCCGCCTCCTGGTTGGTATGCCACGGCTAAATACGAAGGCATCGTTCATCGCTTTAGGAAGATGTTTATCGATAATATTTCCGAAGGGATGCAAAGGCGCTTTCAGGATGATCTGGAACGCATTATCCACAAAATGAAGTGCCCGGCGTGTCAGGGAGCACGCCTGAATCAGGCAGCATTAGCCTGTAAGATCGATGGGCAGAATATTGCACAACTCTCCGATCTACCCGTTAGGCACCTTGTCGATATTGTAAGTCATTGGCAGTCTCCAGATATTCTTCCTGCCGTTGAAAATCTACAACTCTTATTACGCACCATGATTGATCTGGGGTTGGGGTATATGCAGTTATCCCGGCCTACACCGACGCTATCCGGAGGCGAAGCACAGAGAATAAAAATGGTCAGGCATCTAGGGAGTTCATTAACCCGTTTTACCTATATTTTCGACGAGCCGTCTACCGGTCTCCACCCCTTTGAAGTGAAGCATTTCGGTGAGATTTTAAAAAAACTTCGCGACAAGGGTAATACCTTGTTTGTGGTCGAACATGATCCCGACCTCATTACCATAGCGGATAATATTGTCGATATGGGGCCGGGTTCGGGTAATGACGGGGGAAATATTTTATTTAGCGGTCCCTACGCTGAATTTCTTTTATCAGATACCGCTACGGCAAAGTATATGATGTCTCCCCGTAGGTTTAAAACCCCGCGACAGCCAGAGCATAGCGGCTTAATACTCGAGAATATTAACGAAAATAACCTCAAAAATATCAGTGTTGAGATTTATCGCCGCATAGTAACGGTAGTGACTGGCTTAGCCGGATCAGGAAAAAGTACACTGATCAGAGCGCTCATTCGGCGTTATCCTGAAGTGTACTTTTTGGACCAAAGCCCCCTACATGGCAGTATCCGTTCGAGTATTGCGACATACCTTAATATCATGGATACATTACGTACCTATTTCGCCAAAGCGAATGGGGTAGAACGCTCTTGGTTTAGTACTGCTTCAAAAGGAGCGTGTGAAGCTTGTCAGGGTAAAGGGATCCGTACTACTGAGCTGGCTTTTTTAGGTAATGCGGAGGCAGAATGTGAAGCCTGTAAAGGCTCAGGCTATAATCCTACGGCCTTAAGTTACCGTTACCAGAATAAATCGATTGCTGAGGTTATGCACTTAACCGTTTCGCAAGCGTTGGCTTTTTTTAACGGCGATACAAAAGTGACGGAGCCTCTCGCGAGGATGCAACAAGTCGGTGCAGGCTACTTAACGATCGGCCGCTCGACCTCAACGCTATCAGGCGGTGAACGGCAACGAGTCAAATTGTCGACCGTCATTGCTCAAAAAGAGATGATTTTAGTCTTAGATGAGCCAACTACTGGGCTACATGGCCAAGATGTCCAGCATTTCCTATCGCTGTTACAACAATTGGTCGATAACGGTACCACCTTAATTGTGGTTGAACATAATTTAGACGTTATGCTGAATGCGGATTGGATTATTGATTTGGGACCGAAAGCGGGCGACGAGGGCGGAGAGATTGTCTACAGCGGACCGGCAGAAGCGATAGTTGACTGTGAGCGCTCATTGACAGGACAAGTACTAAATCGTTACCTAAGTGAATCTAATTAATTGCAGGTCAGACTCTTTTATCTTGCGAAGAAACTTATAAAGACGAACAGAGATCCTGTTAATCGATCAAAGATGATTGCCAATATAAAGAAAGAGGAGGCAGCATAGTGTGTGGGGCAGACTGATAAGGTTGATGAAATCTACGCTTTATTGGTCTGCTAAGTAACGGACTGCGCCTATCGATGTCACGCAGAGCCTTCCGGACAAAACTGTCTGACGATTTTAGGCAGTGCTTTACCCTCGGGATAATTTACTCAGAATGCCTTATCCGGTCAGGTCATATCACCAACTTGGACTATGCTGAATAGCAGAACATATCAAATATTTAGCGTTATTAATGGGGGATAGGCGATGAAAATTCTAATTACCGGAGCGACTGGGCTGATTGGACGGCGTCTGACGCAGGCATTATTGGCGCAATCACACCATATTACCGCTTTGACGCGATCCCCAGAGCGGGCGAGCAAGCTTCTGGGCCCTAAAGTCGAGCTGTGGCACTCTCTTACCGGCGTATTCTCCTTGGAGGGTTTCGACGCGGTAATTAATCTTGCTGGGGAACCTATTGCCGATAAGCGTTGGACGACAGCTCGAAAACAACTTCTCTGCGAGAGTCGATGGCAGTTAACTGAAAAGATTGCTGAATTAATTAAAGCCAGTCCCCAACCGCCGTCAGTGTTGATTTCGGGTTCGGCAGTGGGCTATTACGGTGATCAAGGTCAGGCTATCGTCAGCGAAGAACGAACGCCACATCAAGAGTTTACCTGGCAACTCTGTTCACGATGGGAAAAATTAGCGCTTCAAGCACAAAGCGATACTACGCGCGTATGTCTGCTACGGACCGGTGTCGTTCTGTCGAGTGAGGGGGGCGCGCTTTCAAAAATGGTGATGCCATTTCGATTAGGTGTTGGGGGCCCTTTTGGTGATGGTCAACAATATATGCCCTGGATTCATATCGACGACATGCTCAATGCGATTCAATTTCTCCTACACCAGCCCTCGTTGCAAGGGCCTTTTAATATGGTCGCGCCAACGCCAGTCCGTAACGAGCAATTTAGTGCCCAACTGGCTAGGGTATTACACCGCCCATGTTTTATGCGAGTTCCCGCTACGGTAGTTCGTTGTTTGATGGGGGAATCCTCTATATTAGTACTAGGTGGACAGCAAGCTATCCCACAACGGCTTACCGATGCCGGCTATCAGTTTCTCTATCACTCGTTGCAAGCCGCTCTCAAGGATGTAGTGGAGAGATAGTATTTTTTAAGCCGCTAATAAGATGAATAGGTTGGAGTGTTTGTCACCCCCCCCTCCAACATTATCTTGGCTGATACTCTTGCCGCAAACCCCTGGCTAACGCCCACCTTGTATCAATAATCTCACCCTAAAAAGGTAAGCAATGGGTATAATAGTCCGTTACTTACCGTTTTAAGGATCGCCACTGTGGATAATAATACTCCCCCTAATAATGATGAAAAATGGATGCGCCATGCGATACAACTCGCTCAGCGTGCTCATACGTTAGGTGAAGTCCCCGTTGGCGCAGTACTGGTTTATCAGCAGCAGGTGATTGGCGAGGGATGGAACCTACCGATCAGTGACCATGACCCGACCGCACATGCGGAAATTATGGCGATCCGTCAAGGCGGACAGGCCTTAGAAAATTACCGTCTGCTCGATACAACGCTTTATGTCACCTTGGAACCTTGCGTGATGTGCGCAGGTGCGATGATCCATGGTCGTATTGGCCGCATTGTTTATGGGGCAAGCGATGCAAAAACGGGGGCGGCGGGTTCTCTCGTCGATATTTTACGTCATCCAGGAATGAACCATCAGCCGATTATTAGTGGGGGAGTGTTGGCAGAAGAGTGTGGCGCTTTACTCAGCGATTTTTTCCGGCAACGTCGAGCCGAAAAAAAAGCCGCGCGCCTTGCGGCACGGGCTCAAGAAATTTAGTTCATCACTAATTGTGGTTCCACCGGGGTGGTGGAAATACCACTTGGAGTGTGAGGCGGGTCAAGAGGTAATTGTTCCATCTCTTGCAGATAGCCGACTAAACTCAAATTGTATTTACGTACTTTTTCAACATAATCGTAAGCTTCTTGTCCACGTGCATAACCGTAGGTGGTTTGCGAGTAGTAGCGTCTTTTGCTGAGTAACGGCAAACGTACTTTTACATCGCTCCAGCTATTCGGGTCTGCTCCTTGATCGACGGTTAACTGCCGTGCATCCATCAGATGGGCTAAGCCGATATTGTAAGCAGCTAGTGCAAACCAAACGCGCTCATCTTTTGGAATATCAGACGGTAATCGTTGGATGAGTCGCTGTAGATACTCGCTTCCCCCTCGAATACTCTCTTCGGTATCGAGACGATTACTCACGTCTAAGCTGCTTGCCGTGGTTTTGGTGAGCATCATGATCCCGCGTACTCCGGTAGGGGAGGTTGCGTGAGGATCCCAATGTGACTCTTGCCAAGCCATCGCGGCCAACAACTGCCAATCAAAGTTCTGGGCATATTTCTCGAAAACCGGTTTAAGGGTCGGTAATCGTGTATCTACGGCTTGCAAGAAACTCCGGGTATCGACGTAGTCGAAATGTCCTGAATGCCCTAAATATTTTTCTTCTAAACGCGCGAGTGTTCCCTGCTCGTTCAGTTGACTGAAAAAATCCAACATGGCGGCATGCAAGCTATCACTCTTATCACCTGCAATGTACCAATTTACCGGTTGCTCTTGTGTGACCGTAAAGGCGACAGCAAGTTTGGGGTAAATTCGTTGCATCATCTCTACCGTCGCGGAGTCCGCGATGGTGTAATCAATTTTGCCTTCTACTACCTCTCGTAAAATTTGCTGAGGACCAAGATGCTTGTCGACTGCCCAATGTAGAGAAGGGAAGCGATTAGCCTTTTGGGCCTCGAGTGTACTCGCAAACGATGACCCATCAAGAATACTCAAGGTCCCCTGCAAGTCACCTAAGCTCTTCGGGCGTGGTTTATCGATACGATAGACCAGTTGCTGCGAGGTGCTGTAATAAGCGGGTCCAGCGACGTAATCCTGTGCACGCTGTTCGTCCCAGTTCAAGCCTGCGGCGAGAAGGTCGGAATGGTGCGCGGATAAGTCGTTAAACAAACTCTTAATAGTAGGACGGACAGTAACCTCTAACTTAACGCCTAGATAGTCGGCAAAGCGTTTAGCGAGTTCGTAGTCCATTCCCCGTGGTTGATCTTTAACCTGTTGGTAGGTCAGCGCCGAATTTAGGGTGCTGATACGCAACACTCCGCGCGATTGGATCTGCGCAAGAGAATCTTGTTTCCCAGTGTGCCAGGGTATTGCTGGCCATAAAGCTGATGCTAATAATAAGGTGACAAGACCGATAAAGAAATAATTAAATTTTATACATTTCAAATAGTTATCTCTCGGTTCTGCTCGCGATTCCCCTGATACTAGGGAGTGAATCTGATGATTTCTAAGCGCAAGACGGAGTGTATTCTGAGCAATTTAACGCCAGAGAGCAACTTTTAAAGCAATAAATGTTCATTAAATCGGAGGGGGACTTATGCGATAAATTCCGCGCAAACGGTTTCGTAATGCGACGAGATTCATTATACTAGCGCCGTTTTCCCACTGTAGCGCCAGTGTATGTCAACCAGACATACCGACGACGAGAGATGATTAATGATGGAAATTTTGCGTGGTTCGCCTGCCCTGTCTGCCTTTCGAATTAACAAGCTAGTCGCCACTTTTCAAGAACTTCAGTTGCCTATCCGTTCACTTTATGCCGAATATGTGCACTTTGCTGAGGTGACACAACCGTTAACCGATGAGCAAACGACGCGATTAGAAAAATTGTTACGCTATGGCCCTTCATTGGCCGAGCATACGCCGCAAGGACAACTCCTGTTAGTTACCCCACGTCCAGGCACCATCTCTCCATGGTCATCAAAAGCGACTGACATCGCGCATAACTGCGAACTACCGATGGTGAAGCGCTTAGAGCGTGGACTTGCTTTCTATCTTGATGCGCCTGAACTTGATAAAACACAATTCGAGCAGGTCTCAGCGCTACTTCATGATCGGATGATGGAAACCGTCTTTACGGATCTCGCTGACGCAGCACAACTCTTTACACAGCATACACCGCATCCACTCACGACTATCGATATTCAGCAAGGCGGGCGCCAAGCGCTCTCTGAGGCGAATATCCGTTTAGGCCTTGCGCTCGCGGAAGATGAAATTGATTACCTACTCGACGCTTTCACCACACTAGGTAGAAATCCAAATGATGTCGAGTTGTATATGTTTGCTCAAGCTAACTCCGAGCACTGTCGCCACAAGATTTTTAATGCGGATTGGGTCATCGATGGTGTAGCGCAACCTAAATCGCTGTTTAAAATGATCAAAAACACCTTCGAAACCACGCCAGAGCATGTGCTGTCTGCCTATAAAGATAACGCGGCGGTGATGGAAGGTTCCGTGGCGGGGCGTTTTTACGCAGAAGCGGAGACAGGGCAGTACGATTTTCATCAACAACCTATTCATATTTTAATGAAGGTTGAAACCCATAACCACCCAACCGCGATCTCTCCATGGCCGGGCGCAGCAACGGGTTCTGGTGGCGAAATCCGTGACGAAGGTGCTACCGGGCGTGGAGCGAAACCTAAAGCGGGTCTCACCGGATTCTCAGTGTCTAACCTGCGTATTCCTGGTTTTGAGCAACCTTGGGAAGAAAATTTTGGTAAGCCAGATCGTATCGTTACTGCGCTAGATATTATGCTAGATGGCCCGTTAGGCGGTGCCGCGTTCAATAATGAATTTGGTCGTCCGGCGCTAAACGGTTATTTCCGGACTTATGAAGAGAAAGTTAGCAGTCATAACGGTGATGAGATCCGAGGCTATCACAAGCCTATTATGTTGGCAGGTGGCATCGGCAATATCCGTGATGATCATGTTCAAAAAGGGGAGATTACGGTCGGTGCAAAACTGATTGTTCTCGGCGGCCCATCCATGAATATCGGTCTTGGCGGTGGGGCGGCTTCGTCGATGGATTCAGGGCAATCTGATGCAGACCTCGATTTTGCCTCGGTACAGCGTGATAACCCTGAAATGGAACGCCGTTGCCAAGAGGTTATCGACCGTTGCTGGCAACGGGGTGAAGAAAACCCCATCCTGTTTATCCACGACGTTGGGGCAGGAGGGCTTTCCAATGCCATGCCAGAGCTTGTTTCAGATGGCGGGCGGGGCGGTCGCTTTGACCTGCGTAAAATTCTAAACGATGAACCGGGTATGACGCCGTTAGAGATTTGGTGTAATGAATCTCAAGAGCGCTATGTCTTAGCGATCGATACGGATAAATTAGCGGAATTTGATGCCATTTGTCAGCGTGAACGCGCACCCTATGCTGTCATCGGTGAAGCGACTGAGCAGCAGCATCTCACGTTAGAGGATCCGCATTTCGCTAACCAACCTATCGATATGCCGCTAGACGTTTTATTGGGTAAAACCCCGAAAATGACGCGTGACGTACGTCGCCAACAGGCGAAGGGCGATAGTTTTACTGCCCAAGACATTGATCTCACCGAGGCCGTCAAACGCGTCCTTCACCTGCCCGCTGTAGCGGAAAAAACCTTCCTGATAACCATAGGTGACCGGACGGTAACGGGGATGGTCGCGCGCGATCAGATGGTAGGACCGTGGCAAATTCCGGTTGCAAACTGCGCCGTGACCACCACGAGCTTGGATAGCTACACAGGTGAGGCGTTTGCCATGGGTGAGCGCGCGCCAGTCGCATTACTTGACTACGCAGCCTCGGCACGCTTAGCTGTGGGCGAAGCCTTAACTAACTTGGCCGCCACCGCGATTGGCGATTTAAAACAAATCAAACTCTCCGCCAACTGGATGGCTGCGGCAGGCCACCCAGGTGAAGATGCTGGCTTATACGATGCGGTGAAAGCCGTTGGTGAAGAGCTTTGTCCGGCGTTAGGCTTAACGATCCCGGTGGGTAAAGACTCTATGTCGATGAAAACTCGCTGGCAGGAACAGGGGGAAGACCGTGAGGTTATCTCGCCTATGTCGTTAGCGATTACTGCCTTTGCGCGTGTTGAAGATGTTCGTTTGACTGTCACGCCGGAACTTAAAACGGATCGGGACAACCTACTCTTACTGGTCGATCTTGGTCAGGGCCAGCAATCCCTCGGCGCAACGGCGTTAGCCCAAGTCTACCGTAAACTAGGACAACAGCCTGCAGACGTCCGCGATACCGAGAAACTTCGTGGTTTCTTCAACGCCATTCAGCAATTAGTTAGCAAGCAAAAACTTCTTGCCTACCATGACCGTTCTGATGGTGGATTATTGGTGACGCTGGCAGAGATGGCCTTTGCGGGCCATTGTGCCATCGATGCGGAGATTAGTGCGCTGGGTGCTCAACACGTTGCCGCGTTATTTAATGAAGAGCTGGGTGCAGTAATACAAATTGCGCAGGAAGATCTTGATACCGTGCAAGCGGTCTTCGCAGAGCAAGGGTTAGCTAACGAACTGCATATCATCGGTTCAGCTTGCCCTGGGGATCATTTTACGCTGGTAGCTGAAGGACAAACGGTCTATTCCGAACAACGCTCACGCCTGCGCGAATGGTGGGCGGAAACGACTTGGCAGATGCAGCGTCTACGCGATAATCCAGCCTGTGCGGACGAAGAACATCAAGCGAAATTGGATGAGACCGATCCTGGACTTAACGTGTCACTGAGCTTCGATCCAAGCGAGGATATCGCAGCGCCAATGATTGCTACAGGTGCTCGCCCTGTGCTAGCGGTGCTACGCGAGCAAGGCGTGAACTCACATGTTGAGATGGCTGCTGCTTTCCACCGTGCAGGTTTCGATACCCGCGATGTACACATGAGCGATTTATTAGCGGGCCGTACGGATCTTGAGGGATTCCACATGCTCGCGGCCTGTGGCGGCTTCTCTTATGGCGATGTGCTCGGAGCAGGTGAGGGCTGGGCGAAATCTATCTTGTTCAACCCACGTGTGCGTGACACCTTCGCGGAATTTTTCAACCGTGACCAAACCTTGGCGCTAGGCGTGTGTAATGGCTGTCAGATGGTCTCTAACTTACGCGAAATTATTCCGGGCAGTGAGCTATGGCCGCGATTTGTTCGTAACCAGTCCGAGCGTTTTGAAGCCCGTTTCAGCCTAGTGGAAGTGGTGGAAAGTCCTTCACTCGTCTTAGAAGGGATGGTCGGTTCACGGATGCCAATTGCTGTATCTCATGGCGAGGGCTTCGTGGAAGTGCGAAACAACGAGCATTTACAGCAGCTTGAAAACAGCAAACTGGCTGCGCTACGTTTTGTAAACAATCATGGTCAAGCGACCGAACAGTATCCGGCTAACCCGAACGGCTCGCCGAACGGTATTACAGCGGTTACCAATACCTCAGGGCGTGTCACCATTATGATGCCGCACCCGGAGCGTGTGTTCCGAACGGTCAGCAACTCTTGGCACCCAGAAAATTGGGGTGAGGATAGTCCATGGATGCGCCTATTTAGAAACGCGCGTAAACAATTAGGCTAAGTTGATTCTGGAAAACTCCTAAAGCGTTGTGGGGCTATTCGCCCTGCAATGCTTTGTTGGTATGATTCGCTGAATTCATTTACTGTTATGATGAAATTGTGATTCATAAATTAAAATGATGCCTGTAAGGTGCCCTCTGTCCTAGAGTTGATAACGCGTTATCTTATCTGGACATCACAGTAGTGGGGCACCTTATCTTCTTGTCCAGTGACTTCGCTGCGCAATTCAGCAATAATACCCGTCTCTTACCCGCTTAGTGCATTCACCCTATGAGTAGCCCTTGTGTGGCGACGCAATGGATAAAAAGGTCTTGTCATGAAGAAAATAGAAGCGATCATTAAACCGTTCAAATTGGATGATGTCCGTGAATCTCTTGCTGAAGTTGGGATCACTGGAATGACTGTCACAGAAGTCAAAGGTTTTGGACGCCAGAAGGGGCATACTGAACTCTACCGTGGCGCAGAATATATGGTCGATTTTTTACCAAAAGTTAAAATCGAAATCGTTATCGCCGATGATATGGTGGATACCTGTTTAGAGACCATCATGAAAACCGCTCAGACGGGTAAAATTGGCGACGGTAAAATCTTTGTCGTGGATGTGTCGCGTGTCGTGCGGATCCGTACCGGTGAAGAAGACGAAGACGCTATCTAATACTGATATTAGGCTTAGCAGCGCGTTATGCAGGGTTTTATTTGAGCGTGCTGCTTTGCTTTACCCCGCTAACCTGTATCAATAGTTCCTCTTTTCCCTACCAATCGTTGGTTAAAATTCCATCCGCCATGCCACCGCTAAACAGCCTCTCTGACGACAATATAATCGTATAATTGCAAAAGCCAAACGTTTGCGTAAAAAGACGGGCTTCTCTCTACCACACGACTCGAAAAGAGTTTACACTAACTGCCATTACCCGTTGTGGGGGAATTTTGATGTTAAAAGCAAGCTGAGTGGAGATGGGAATGTTAAAGCGAGAAATGAACATAGCCGATTACGATGCGGCATTATGGCAGGCAATGGAGCAGGAAAAAGTGCGTCAGGAAGAGCACGTTGAACTGATTGCTTCAGAAAACTACACCAGTCCACGTGTAATGGAAGCGCAAGGGTCACAACTCACCAACAAGTATGCTGAAGGCTACCCAGGCAAACGTTACTATGGTGGTTGTGAATATGTTGATATCGTAGAACAACTAGCGATTGATCGTGCCAAAGCGCTCTTCGGTGCAGACTACGCAAACGTCCAGCCTCACTCTGGCTCGCAAGCTAACTTCGGCGTATTTACCGCTCTGTTAAATCCAGGCGACACTATCCTTGGGATGAACTTGGCACATGGTGGCCACCTCACTCACGGTTCTCCGGTTAACCTGTCTGGTAAACTCTATAACGTCATCCCTTACGGCATCGATGAAAGCGGTAAGATTGATTATGACGAGCTGGCGTCACTTGCTCAGCAACATAAACCTAAGATGATCATTGGCGGATTCTCTGCCTACTCGGGCGTCTGCGACTGGGCTAAAATGCGCGAAATCGCGGACAGTATCGGCGCATGGTTATTCGTCGATATGGCACACGTTGCAGGATTAGTCGCGGCAGACGTCTATCCGAACCCATTACCGCATGCCCACGTGGTCACCACAACGACCCACAAAACCTTAGCTGGTCCACGCGGTGGCCTGATCTTGGCTAAAGGTGGCGACGAAGAGTTTTATAAGAAATTGAACTCAGGCATATTCCCAGGCGGCCAAGGTGGCCCACTGATGCATGTTATTGCGGGTAAAGCGGTAGCTTTCAAAGAGGCGATGGAACCCGAGTTCAAAACTTACCAACAGCAAGTTGCTAAAAACGCTAAGGCGATGGTAGAAGTATTACTTGAGCGTGGTTACAACATCGTTTCGGGTGGTACGCACAACCACCTGTTCTTATTGGACTTGGTTGAGAAGAATCTGACCGGTAAAGAAGCGGATGCCGCGCTGGGTAGCGCAAACATCACTGTAAACAAAAACAGCGTACCGAACGATCCTAAAAGTCCGTTCGTTACATCGGGTATCCGTATCGGAACGCCTGCAGTGACCCGTCGTGGCTTTAAAGAAGCCGAAGTTCGCGAGTTAGCAGGGTGGATCGCCGACGTATTAGACAATGTTAACGATACGGCAACGATTGAACGCGTTAAAGGTCAAGTTCTGGCACTTTGCGCGCGCTTCCCTGTTTACGCTTAAGAAACGTGTATAAAGAGCCCCGATAGTTTTATAAAAGACTATCGGGGTTTTTTATGGGATATTTATAGTGGTCTGTTAGACTATTCAAAGGTGAGTTACTTCTTAGAGTTGAAACCACCAGCTTACTCTACTAAAAATTTTAATATCATTTCGAATAATCTACTAGTTACCTAAATATGGAATTATATCCATAACCTCTTCCATCAAATCATATTCCACTATCTGTAATAAAAGTGCAGTGCGCCTGGTCAGATCTAGTCATATTGAATAACAAGCATTACGATTGAATAGAGATAATTGCTTAATGATAAGGCAGGGTTAGCATCCGCAAACAGTAGTAGGTATTCAGCTAATCTTCTGTCGTCGAAAAATACCCAATATTAACTCTCACTTTTAATGAATGCTACGATGATTTCCATGAGCGGCGATTGGCTTTATGATGAATATTTTTTATCGGAAATCGATAGATAGATGGATATGAAAATAAGAGCGATATACTAAGAATATTGCGCTATACCCATGGTGGGTTAATATTCAACCTAGTGAGGTTACCTGGGAGTGTGTCGGCATTTATCGTCTCCTATTTGAAACGATTATTATGCTTTTTTTTCCGCAAGCACTCTATCTTTACTTAGTAAATAAAGATTAAAATATTTTATTGAAAATTATTAATAATCTTTTCTTTTTGTAAGGGATAGGGTATAAATCTGAAAAATATTCAGCCTAGACAGTATGTATTCATTGGTAACACGGTAACAATACTTATCTTAAATTGAGGTTGAACATTAAAAATACCGCCCATTAAGAGGCGCACTTATCGCTTTACCAAGCTTTTTCGACTTCATCGAAAAGTACCAGATTGGTTATTTTTAATATTATAACTATGACAACACCATTTCATAATTTTATAGCACACTTTTTCTACTTTTAAAGGATGGCTTTTGCGTGAAAATGATTCGTCGGACTGCTTGCTTGTTACTCTCTACCTCATTGTTTCTTTCCGGTTGTGCAAATACAGGGTCTAGTCTATTTGGAACTCAGCCTGATTCTCGACTAACCAGTGGCGAACAAGCTAAATTTTTTAGTTCTTCAGGTGCTCAGGGATGTGGGCTGGGTGCATTAAGCGGTGCTGGAATAGGTGCTTTAGCTGGCGCTCTTAGCGGCGATAGTAAAACGGCACTCAAAGGCGCGTTAATCGGTGGTGCTGCAGGATGTGCGACAGGGATGGCAGCTAACTACTATCTCGATAGCTTACAGAAAAAGTATAAAAATACTTCAGACCGTTTGCAGGCAATGAATAATGATATTACCGCAGACACCACTGCTGTTGAGAAAAATACTGCAGCGATGAATCAAGTTATTAAAGATAATCGTGCAACCTTAACTAGATTGAGTATCCAAAAAGATCAAGCTGGTTTTGACAAATCTAAAGCAAGTAAAGATTTAGCACAAATTGATGCCAACATCGCCTATATGAAAGACAAAATTAAAGTCATGCGCGAAAAGAGTGCTTCTTACCAGACCGCTTTAAAAGGTCAGGCGGTAACGACACATAGCGATAAAAATCAACTTGTCGCATTAAATAAAGAATATAACCAACTTAATAGCCAAATCACTGCGTTAGAAAATGAAGCCAATGGACTTTATAACCAACGCTCTGCACTTTCATTAGGTTAATCATCCCTCGCCGATAGCATATCTATCGGCTTTTTTTTGATAAAGAATTTGGTTAGGCGAAAAATGAAAAAAACATTTGTTATGCTTTCATTACTATTGGCGGGCTGTTCAACTTCCTCAAAAAATTGTGACGTCAATGAAAAGGATCCTAGCTTTCTGACTAAATTGACGTGTGTGAGCTCTGGCGGATATCGCGCGAATATTGATAAACAAGAACAGCAAGTTATCGCCAGTCAAAGAGAAAATGCGCTCGCAAAACAGAATCTCACCACAACCACGCAGCAAGCGAATCAATCTCGTCAACAATTAACAGATGAAAAAGCGCGATTATCTGCAGTGCGTAATGATTTATCTGCCACTTTAAATCAGCTACATAGCCAAAAGACGAAAAGTAAAGCAAGCCGCCAAGCCATTGCGAAACTTCAGCAACTACAAAATCAAGCCAATAGTGACGATATGTCGTCTGCGGATGTGGCGGCACTGCAGAAAAAAATTACCGAAGCTAAGCAGAAAGTCAGCGCGCTGCAACAAGCCAATACGCAGCAATAACGAGTCTGATGTTACAGAATAATATGGGATAAAAAAGAACTGCTATGCAACGATTATCCATTGATGCAGTGTACGACGGTCATTCAATGGCCCTCTATCAGCAGACTGTGCGTATTATTCAGAACCATCTCTCGCCGTCGGTAGCGGCTTTATTTGCTGAGATACGACAAAACGGCCAACAGCAGACGGAATGGTGGACTGCTCGTGAAGGTGAAGTAGTTCGCTTTGATCGACTCTCGCTCTCATCGCAACAGCATATTTTGCAGAAGCGTGAAGGTTATTTACAGGTGATTGCTGAACTAAAGGATTTATTGGCATCACGCGGTGAACAGGCTGCTGTGCAGCTGTTGCAGCAGTTATTGCTTACTGTCTCTCAGGCAACCACTTACTCTGTGGGAAATGAACCTGTATTAACCCATTGGTGTCAGGAACAAAAAATAGTCGAGCGCGTAGCCCCTTCTCTACATAAGGTTTCTGCGCGTCCTCCAAAACGTTGGCCTTGGCTGGTGGCAGCGTTATTGTTATTACTATTGTTCGCTTTAGGACTGTATTTCTTTTTGTATTTATCGATACCTAAAGCCACTCTCTTTAGTGCTGCACCGCTTCCAAAGGCTACCGTTTCCACTGTTGCAACAGAACTGACTTATCAGCGTCCTAATATGGACTTTACCCCCCAGAAGGATTTTGGTCGCATTTCAGTGAATTTAACGTGGGAAAATGGACAGCATACTAAGCCCTTAGACCTGGATATTGCAGCATTTGTTCGCTTTAAAAATGGGGATAAATCTGGCGTTGAAGCACTAAGTCATATGTTTGGAAATTATGATCGAGCACCCTATGTGGTATTACAAAAAGATTTACGTAATGGCGACCAAAGTAATAACGGTGAATGGCTTTTTATTAATGGTAGCCATTGGCAAGAGATTGATGAGGTCCTGATTTACAGTTTTATTTATTCAGGCTCGCACACTTGGCAGGGTACTGATGCGAAAATTACCCTGTCTATTCCAGGTCAAGCGCCTATTATCACGCGTATTACTGATGATAGCGGTCAGGATAATGTTGCGGTGATCGCCAGAATAAAAAATAACCTCAATAGTATTCAAGTACAGCGGGTTAATCGATTCTTTCCGAGTCGGCAGGCTATTGATGACTATTATCGGTGGGGTTTCAAATGGCATTCTGGTGCAACAAAAAATTAAGCGTTTATCGCCCTTGGGTATTTATTGGCAAAGAAGGAGTCATTCATGCGTAATTCGGTTCACGGCCCTTTACTTCGGTCAGGACTTAACTCCTCGTTTAAAGCTCTAGGCGAAACAGGATACCCGGTCTTTAAGATGGCGTTCCAACTTAGAGAAGCAATTTCTCGTCTTGATCAAGGACGCGATTTGGCTCGTCATCTCGCGGTTCCGCAAAATGATCAGGGTGGCGATAAAACGGATTGGTATAGCAGTTTCCCGGGCGAAGTAATTCCTTGGAAAAATGCTACGGAAGATGAGCGTAGTACCGCCCGCTTACAATTTAACGAATTCAAGATGGCTGTACAGGGGTTGAGTGAACAACAGCTTATCCTTTCTCCGTCAGAAAATGGGGGAGATCGGCGTATTTTTGCTAAGTTATTAAAATCCGTCATCTATTTTCCCGATGATGAATTTCTTTTCTTAGTTAATGGGGTGTTAGTTATTACTTTTTGGGGATTTGTTCATCGTCATGGTGAAATAAAGGAGCCTCTTCATTGGCTCTCTGCCCCAGCTCCTATCACGGTTGCACCGAAATTGGCCTCGGTGGAACCGATTATGCCCAGTCAGGAACCGGTTACTAAGCCAATCATCACCGAAACAGTCGTGAAACGTCCTTTTCGCTGGTGGCGTTGGCTGTTAGGTTTTTTTGTTGGGCTGCTCCTGATTACATTATTACTCGGCTTATTACGCGGCTGTGCGCCAACTCTTAGCGCCCATATGCCATTTTTATCTACGCCTCTCTCTCACTTACCCGTGATCCCTGGCCTTTCGACGCAATCTGATGTCGATCTTTCTCTCCCTTCGGCGCATTTGCCGACAATTGGCTCCGTATCAACCGACGACCATAACTTCCCGGCTGTCGTAACGCCGTCTTCGGACGCATTGACCTCTGAATCTCCGGTCAATACATCAGTCGGGGATAATAGTGATCAACAGCCTTCCGTGGTAACGCCGCCGAGTGCGGTGGCATCACACATGCAACCCCCGGTCTTACCTCAGAATAATAGGCAAGATGCAGACAGCCAGACTCAGCCACCGATTGTTCCGACAGCCGGTAAACCCCTCTCTTTACCGAACCACCTTCCCGATGGACAGGCGACATTTTTAAATGGCCAATGGCGAGCGAATGGCGGTATTCAAGATAAATTTAATGGTCGGCCGTTACAGCTGCAATACCATTTCGCTGAAGGGAAAGGTGAGGTCAGTGTCCGCCAATCGAATGGCGTGGAGTGTCATGGGCCTGCGAATGGTGCGGTGGAGAAAGGGCAACTAAATATTAATAATCCTGAGCAGATGACCTGTTCTGATGGGACCCATTTCCTAGTACCCAATATTAGCTGTAGTTCTGCGACGGCCGGTAAAACTGACTGCTTAGGTAGTAATGACGGCGAAAAAAACTTTCCAATTCGAATGCTACAACCTAACTCATAAATAGGGACGAAAAATTATGCTACCTGAAATTGTACCTATTGATGTTGATTCGATTACTTTGGTCGGTGACTCCGGTATCCAGTTTATGGATTTTGGTCTGACGATGAGTAAGTCGATCACCAACGAATTTATTACCCTGTCCAATAGTGTTGTGACACGGCTTATTCTCAATGATATGGATGACACTTTTTTCTATCGTCCAACGAAGTCAGAGTTTAAGACCGCGAAGCCGCAGTTTGATTTCACGCTAGAGAGCAGCCTCAAGCATTTTAATGGTCAATGGCTGCCTCTGCCGCTGTTTCGCTGTAGTGTCAATGCCAATCTGAGCGAAGGCGTTGACTTTCACGAAGGCCCGATTAACTGGGCGAGATTTCGACTCATTAAATTAGCCACGCCGGATATGGATGGTCATACGCACCGTATGACCCTCGCGATTGACACCAAAATCATGAAAAATCACCAAAATACGGCTGATTTATATCCCAATAGTGATGATGTCGGCGTGGGATCCTACTTTTCTGTCGCGACCGATACTTATGCATTGAACTGGTTTCTCACTCAATCGTGGGTCACGGAGTGGGTGAATGAACTGTACAAAGAGGCGAACAAAGAGAGCAGTTCGGATGAGATCGATAATGATATTAACAAGCAGTACCCCATCGCTCATTATCTTGGCCTGCTGTCTCTAATGGCAAAACCGGTGGAAGGTAAGCAAATTGAGACTAACCCGCTTATTTTCTTACCTAAGTTCAAGATGATCGACAATGGTCCGAGCGACTTAAAAGACCCAATTCCGGTCGATCTGATTCTTGATGTCGGCAATTCCCGCACCTGTGGTATTTTGATAGAAGATCATGGTCAGTCCGGTTCTGGACTGATGGATAATTACGTGTTGAGACTGCGAGATTTGACGAATCCCGAAAAAGTGTACACCGAAGCCTTTGAAAGTCGGGTGGAATTCTCGCAGGCGTTTTTCGGTAAAAACCACTTATCCTCTAAAAGCGGTCGACACGATGCCTTTCAGTGGCCAACAATTGCACGTATTGGGGGAGAAGCTAATCGACTCGCCGGTAAGCGTAGAGGTAGTGAAGGCTCAACAGGATTATCCAGCCCGAAACGCTATCTGTGGGATGAGAAATACTATACCCACGGTTGGTATTTTAATGGCAGCTATGTGCAGGATATTAATCCTCCGGCGACAGCAGCGCCTTTTGCTAACTATATTGATAGACGAGGGGAAGCACTGCATACCATCGAGGATGAGATGGAGCGTATCCCGGTATTTACCCCAGACTATTCTCGCAGCTCATTAATGACCTTTATGCTTTCTGAGGTTTTGACACAGGCGTTAAGCCAAATCAATAGCCCCGAACAGCGTATTAAAGTCGGTCATGCCGCGCGTCCGCGCCAACTACGAAATATTATTCTTACCGTGCCGCCGGGAATGCCGATGGCCGAGCGTTGTATTCTGGATGATCGTATGCATCAAGCGGTTGGGCTGGTATGGAAATCATTGCGCTGGCATTTAGGCGAAAACGATCCTTATCAAGAGCAACAAGAAGATATTACCGATAATCTCCTCGTTCCCTTACCGAAAATTCGTGTCGAATGGGATGAAGCCTCCTGTGCACAGTTAGTCTATTTGTACACTGAAATTAATGAAAATTTCGCTGGCCATCCTGAATCTTTCTTTAATATGTTGGCACGTCCAGGTAAAAAAGAGAAAGAGACGGTCACGATTGCGTCCATTGATATCGGTGGCGGCACCACAGATCTGGTCATTACTGATTATCGTCTGGATCGTAATGGCGATTTGGGCGGAGGGACAAATGTCCACATCATCCCGAAACAACGTTTTAGAGACAGTTTTAAAGTCGCGGGCGATGATATTTTATTACAGATTATTCAAAATACGGTCCTGCCTTGTGTGGAAAAAGCCTTCCATGAGGCCGGCGTTACTGCTGTAGAGATGTTGATGTCCCGTCTAGCGGGATCACAAAATGTGACTGCGGCGGAAGGTGTACTCCGTCAACAACTGACCTTGCAAGTTTTTGTCCCCTTAGCGCTGCATATTTTGCGCTGCTATGAAAAGTATGATCCCAGTGAAGAGCATGCCCCACCAACTATCAGCCAGACATTTGGTGAGTTGTTAGCCAGTGATAGTGTTAGCGAAAACGTGCTGAATTATGTTCGCCGTGAAGTGCAAAAAGAGGGAGGAGTTATTGATTTCAACCTTAACTCTATTCCCTTGACGGTATCAATGCTCAAACTGCATCATGATTTCTGTTCGAAGAAATACAGTATTGATAAAGTGCTGAATGCGCTGTGTGAAGTCGTTTCCTACTACGCCTGTGATATTTTGCTTCTCACTGGCCGTCCTTCACGACTTCCGGGAATTCAAGCAATTATTCGACGCAACGTACCGTTACCGCCAAGTCGTATCTTACCTCTGCATGGTTACAGAACGGGCACTTGGTATCCTTTCCATAAGAACGGCAAGATTGATGATCCTAAGAGCAGCGCCTCAGTGGGGGCGATGATCTCGCAATTATGCGCTAATCATAGTATTGCTAATTTCCACTTTTCGACGTCGGTATTAAAGCCTTATTCCACAATACGCCATATTGGCTTTATTGATATGGATAATCTGATTTACCAAAAAGATGTGGTATATGCGGATATCTGTTCCGAAAATGGGCAGATAAAACTGCCGATTGAGGTGGATGAGAAGGGGGACGAGGTGACGCCAGCAATTGTTATGCGGGGTGACATTCGTCTGGGCTTTCGGCAGCTCGACGCCGAACGTTGGACGGCTGCTCCCCTATACACTTTGCGGTTAAATGATGAAGGTCGTCAGAAGTTTTCAAATGCTTCGACGGAAAATGGCAATCCGCCTCATCTGAAAGTCCGTCTTACTATCGATCGTGGCCAAAAGGCAAAAAAATTGGGCTTAATCAGCGATCGAATGACGATTGCCTCCGTCGAGAGTAATACTAATAAGTCTTTCAGTAAGCGAGACGTAGAACTTGAACTCAATACCATGCCAGATACTGGGTTAATTGATAATCGCCATTGGTTAGATAGCGGGAGTATTAAAAAATAATGAATAAACAACAGAATAATCTCACGCAAGGATGGGCGGCGATCGCACAAGGCTGTTATCAAGGGGTTGAGTGGGTTAAGGCGGTGAGAGGGAGTTCTCGCCGACTCGATAATGAAGCCGATCCGCTGCATATTCAGCTTCTGCGAACCGCTAACTTAGCTAATAGCTTAAAGGCTGTCTCACAAACCCCGATGACGGTAGGTTTTTTCGGTTTATCGCAGGCAGGAAAATCCTACCTAATCTCTGCCTTGGCGGCTGGGAGCAATGGGCTATTAGAGTCGGTCTATGATGGGCAAAAAATCGATTTTATTAAGCATGTTAACCCCGTCGGTGGCGGTAAAGAAGCGACGGGATTAGTGACTCGTTTCACCCGTCACTATCCGGATGCACCAGCGGGTTATCCGATCCCTTTGCGTTTATTTAGCGAAATAGATATCGCAAAAATTCTCGCCAACACCTGGTTTCAAGACTTTAACCATGAGCAGTTAACTTATCAATTAGATCAATCGCGTATCGACGCGCATTTACGCCCTTATCTGCAGCAAAGTAGCGGGGAAGCGACGTATAATGGCGTTAGCCAAGAAGATGTGGTGGCATTGTGGGATTACCTCAATGCATCATTCCGTAAATCGGTTGAAAAACTCGAGCATACATATTGGCCACAGGTGCTGAAAATTGCTCCGACACTAAGCCCGCAACAACGTGCCGAGCTTTTCTCTCTCCTCTGGGGAGAAGAGCCTGCGCTGACCGATATGTATCGCTCTTTAGCGTCTGTACTGACCCGTCTGAATCATACGCAACTGGTTTTCGCACCGTTGGACACGTTGATCGACCATCAACGTGGCAGCATCATGAATGTCGATTGCCTCAACCAGTTAGGAGCGGTCACCGATCATCGTGTCGAGGTCTGCTATACCCAGGATCAGCAATTGGTTAAGGGGGCATTAACCCAAGCTGAGCTAGCCGCATTAACCACCGAATTAATCTTCCCCTTGGCAGATATTCAACCAGGTAGCATTGTCGAGAACGTGGATTTGCTCGATTTCCCGGGATATCGTGGGCGTTTAAAGATCACTCGTGTGACCGATGCGGGCAGCGATGGGCAAAATCCTGTATCGCAACTATTGTTACGCGGTAAGGTCGCTTATTTGTTTGAGCGCTACACAGACAATCAAGAGATGAATGCTCTGGTGGTGTGTGCTAGCACGGCGAAGCAAAGTGACGTTGCAGATGTCGGGCCAATACTGACGCGTTGGGTCGAAAAAACACAAGGCCACTCTCCGCAAGCTCGTGCAAATAACAAGCCGGGGCTTTTCTGGGCAATGACTATGTGTGATATGCGTATAAATAATAGCCTCCAGTTGAGCGAAAGCCAACTGAAAGAGGGCTGGGAAGGCATGTTACATATGACCTTGTTAGAGCGCTTTTCCCACTATGAGTGGTTACAAAACTGGACTGCGAATCAGCCGTTTAATAATTGCTTCCTCGTACGCAAACCTGGTATTGATACCCCCTTCTTAACCTTAGAAGGCGAGGGTGGAGAAACGCTAAGAGAGACCGGTTTTAGTCCGCGCTATCAGGATGCCCTGAGAACTATGGGACAGACATTTGTCGTCGCCAAAAACACGACTAGGTATATTGCGGATCCTAAAGCTGCGTGGATAGCAATGCTGTCACTAAATGATGGTGGTATGTCGCGGCTGACCGACTCGTTACGGGGAGTTGCGAATGGTGAATTTAAAGCTCAACGTTTACAACAGCAGTTAGTCGAATGTCGCAAAGAATTAGCTGAAAAAAGTTTAGGGCGCTGGTATGAAAGCGAGAGTGCTAATCAGCATGAAAAGAAGAAAGCGGTAGCTAGCGCATTGTGGCAAGGGTTGACCAGTAGTCCGATGGGTATTGGTGAAATGATTAGCCATCTAGGGCTGTCATCGGAAGAGATGCGCGATATTTATCTCAGTATCCGAGAGCCGGCAGATAAAGACACGGCAACGGAAGAGGTAAGCACTCTATCGCCTTTTGGCGGTCAAGAATTTAGTTTTAATCCGTTTGCGGCAACTCCCTTCGACAATAATCCGTTTGCCGACGCGAATCCGTCTGAACTTCCTTCACTCTCCGAGCCGAAGAGTGTCGGACAAGATGATGAATTTGCGCATCAATTATTTAAAAACTGGGTCGCGTATTTACGTGACTTGCCTCAGCGCACGCTTTTTTGGCAGAAAATGGGCTTTAAAAGCGAATTAATCCATCTGTTAACCGAAGAATTAATCACAGCAGCGACGCGAATGGATCTTGAAGCGCAACTCAAGCAAGCGCTAAGCGGACAGGAGCAAGCGGGAGTCGCCCGGGAAATCTTGGCGACCCGTCAAGTCCTGCGCGCGCAATGCACTTTACAAGATTTCATTTCTTGGTTTGGCTATCTGACCTTGCCTAGCGATAAAGTACCTCATAGTTATGTGGGCGATAAACAGAAAGTCTTTATCTCGCAACCGACCCTCGACAATGATGATTTACCGCACTTACCTCCACAAGCACAGCAACTGGGATCGCAATACTTAACCGACTGGGTGTGCGCCCTGATGGCGGTCGTGCTGGATAATGCTGGGCATACCGCCACTCGGGATATCTCCTTTGAGCAAAATGAACGGCTTGGTCAAATCATCAGAAAACTGCAACAAGAGAACGCATCATGAATGTAAGAATTATTGGCGTAGATAATCATGAACCTGGCCGAGGTCAGTTGTGGGTCCGTTATCAAGATATGCCGGAGACCTTATCGACGCTGACATTCTCGATTTTAAATAACCAACAGAAGTACTTACAAGAAAACGCTCAGTGGCAAACGATGCCGCATTGGTTCACGATTCAAAATGGTCATGCCGCGCAAAATAAAGGTACTGTTTTCCCGATAGGCTCTGAATTATTGGACCCGATTCTTGCCAATGCGGGGGCGATGCAAATTACCGTACAGTTGCCCCAAGGAGAGAAACGCCCGACTACCCTGATGGTGATGCGTGACGAGCTATTTGCGTCGCATGCGGCAGGTCGTCCTAACCCGACCAGTGGCAGCAGTGAACTGTCATCGGCGCAGCCTGAACAGCCAGCGCCACAACCGATTGCCGAGCCTGAGCCGGTGATCGAACCGCCCGTCAAAGCGCCAAAGTCAATGAATGCGGAGAAGGTGAAATCCTCTGCGGCGGCGAGGGGGAGGAGTAAAAAGGGGCTACTTTGGGGGCTACTCGCCCTGTTACTCCTCGTGGCGGCCGGTGGAGCAGCGTGGTGGTATTTTGGGCACTCTGCTACGAAAGTAAATCCTGCACCGGCCCAGAGTGAACAGGCCGATAGTGGGAAAAATCAGGGCGGAGGATGTACGGCAGACGATCTCAATAAAGAAAATGAATTGCAGTTTGTCCAGCACTGTGTGGATCAAAAGCTCGATAGCGACAAGTTATTAGCCATTATCACTGCGGCTAAACAGGCGGGAAAATGTGGTGTGGCGCAGCGTCTCTATGCGAATCGTGCGCAAGGGGGAGATAATTCGGTTGCACTGGCCTACGCCGCCGAATATGACCCTAAATTCCACCAAGACAGTCAATGTTTTAAAGGCGCCGATAAAGATACCGCAGTGTATTGGTATCAAACCGTCTTACAAACTGATGCCAATAATGCACTGGCTAAAGAGCGTCTTCAGGAGTTAGGACAATGAGAAAAAATCCGTGGTTGCGTTGGATGCTTCCTGCCTGCGCATTGTTAAGCAGTGCTCATGTACTTGCTGAGGGAAGTAAGCCGTTATTGCAGGAAGGTAAAAAAACCTTGTACCAGCGTGTATTAACCACACCAGGGTGTAAAGTCGAGGCAAAAGCTGGGGAGAGTGCAGGTGCCATTCAGCCAGCGTTTAGCAGTTTTTATGTTTATCAGCGTACCAACGTTAATGGTCAGCCGTGGGTGCAAGTGGGGCCTGATAGCTTTGGTAAAACTATTGGCTGGTTACCGCAATCTTGTGTGGTTGATTGGAAAATGCAGTTAACGCTGGCATTCACCAATCCTGCAAACCGCGATCGGTTACTGTTTTTTAAAGATCGGAAAAGTCTTGACGATATTTTTGCTGCGGCAGATCCCGTCTCAATTGTTGCGCCACTGCGTGCGAAACTGAAACGGGATGGCCAGGTCGATGGCGTTGTCGCACAGGAGCCACAATATTTTGTCGATCTGCAAAAACACTTCTATTTGTTACCGATCTTAAGTGGCGAAGAAGAGATGACAGAAAGTGGCTTTTATACGCGTATACTGAATGTTGCCTCGGCCAGTGAACCAGAAAAAAATGCACAACCGGCACCACAAGGCATCAATCAGCTGAAAGGCTTTAATGCAGCGGTAGTATTTGTTATTGACTCTACAGTATCAATGGGGCCTTACATTGACCGTACTAAGCAAGCGGTCAATAAAATCTACGACAAGATCAAACAAGAGCACTTAGGCGATCAAGTGAAATTTGGTTTAGTCTCTTTCCGGTCCAGTACAAAGGCGGTACCTGGATTGGAATTTACCAGTAAAATCTTTGCTGATCCGAACCAAGTGAAGGATGGTCAGGACTTTTTGAATAAGGTCTCTGGGCTGGCTGAAGCCAAAGTTTCCAGTAAGCTATTTGATGAAGATGCTTATTCTGGTGTGATGTCGGCTATTGATCATATCGATTGGAACGGCTTCGGCGCTCGCTATATTGTGTTAGTGACCGATGCGGGAGCGATTGACGGTAGCAATAAGCTCTCTTCGACGGGACTGGATGCGAAACAGATACGGCTAGAGGCCGGTAACAAAGGTATAGCGATCTATACGCTACATCTTAAAACGGCAGAAGGTCAGAAAGATCATGCTAAAGCTGAAGCGCAGTATCGTGACCTTTCACATTTTGATAGTACACAATCCGATCTTTATGAATCGGTTAATGCAGGGGATCTGAACGCCTTTGGTAAACAAGTTGATCTACTGTCTAATGCGATTACGCAGCAAGTTAAAGCCGCTTATATGGGGGATGCCGCGGTAGGCAGTGCGTTATATGCTAAAGACTCAACACCTGCCGCCAGCGCCTCGCCAGATCAAAAATTATTGACCGATACGGCGTTAATTGGCAATGCCATGCAGCTTGCCTATCTGGGCAGAAAAAATGGTACTCAAGCCCCATTGGTATTCAAAGCTTGGATTAGCGATCGCGATTTAATTAAACAAAATATCCCAACTACTGATGTCCGTGTACTCCTGACAAAAGGCCAGTTGAGTGACTTGAGTGACGCAGTCAGCCAAATCCTTAAGGCGGCTAATGAAGGGATGATATCACCGGAAAAAATGTTTGAGCGCTTGCGGACGGTTGCGGCGACCATGGGTACCGATCCGAATCAGCTTAAACAAAAAGATAACGCAAAAATTAATGATCTGGGCGTTCTTGGTGAATATCTGTCAGAGTTGCCTTATCACAGCGACGTGTTGAACCTTGATGAAGAGACATGGAAAAGTTGGGACGGGCTTTCGCAAGAGAAGTTTATTCGCACACTCACTGTCAAATTACGGCATTACCAAAAGTATAACGCCGACGTCGATCGTTGGGTCTCCCTCGCGCAAGGCAGCGATCCTCGCGACCGTGTCTATCCAATCCCCTTGGAAATGATGCCGTAATGCTCAGGATCCATGACTTACATATCGTACGGGGGCAAGGTAGCGAAGCCCATCACGTTTTCCTGCCGCAGCTTAGCCTGCGGCCAGGAGAAGTTTTGGCGATCACCGGAGAGAGTGGCTGCGGAAAAAGCACGTTGCTCGAAGCGATAGGGTTACTATATCCCCCTCATCAGCTCAAGGCATTCTCTTTGCAGGATAATCAGCATACGCAAGATATTGCGCAGCTGCTGCTTGAGCAACAGCACCAGCAACTGGCTAATCTGCGAGCCCGTCAACTGGGCTTTGTTTTGCAAAATGGTGGATTGCTGCCTTATCTGTCGGTACAAGATAATATTCGCTTACCGAGTCAACTCGTTGGCACAGAGCCTGAGCCTGCATTGTTTACACGAATTATTCAGTCTCTTAAATTATCGCCATTGCTAAAAAAAATGCCTGCACAGCTTTCTATTGGTGAACGTCAGCGCACGGCATTCGCTCGGGCGATTGCCCATCGGCCACGCTTGCTGTTAGCCGATGAGCCTACTGCCGCGTTGGATCCGGAAAATGCCGAGAACTTGTTCACGCTTTTTCTGCAATTGGTGAAAGAGGAGGGGATGATGGCGCTGGTTGTGTGCCACGATCGCCATCTGGTCGAGACCTTCCAATTACCTTGTCTACGCGCTCACTTTCAACCAGAAGGGACGGGCTTATCCCCTTCATTTACGGGTCGAGGAAGTTATTTTGTCCGCTAAGCGCAGTGGGTTACTGGTACGATTGGCATTGCAGGATCTTTGGCATGACCGAATGATCTCGTTTTGTATCATCTCCGCCTTAATCGCGGTCATTGCGCCGCTGCTATTACTCTTTGGATTGCGCTTCGGAATTGTCAGCCAATTAGAACAACAGCTGACAAGCGATCCTCGTAATCTCGAGATCCGCATGTTAAGCAGTGGCAATTATGATCAGGCGTGGATTGAACAGTTAAGGCAGCGGCCAGAGGTTGGATTTGCTATTGGGCAAACACGATCATTAAACACGTTAGCCGATTTACAAAAAGACCCTCGTCATTTCATTGAAAATGCCGAAGTGATTCCCACGGCATCGGGGGATCCGCTACTCGGTAATCGCCCTCTTTTACACGAGGATGAGGTGATTTTGACTGAATATGCCGCGCGCCAATTAGCGGTTAAGGCGGGTGATACGATCACATTACGGGTCAGTCGTAATTTGGATGGCCGCTTAGAAATGGGACAGCGACAAGTTCATGTGGTGGGCATTTTATCTCCGACCTATTTTAACCGTAGTGCGTTGTTTACCCGTCAAGATCTGCTAGTAACACTTGAAAATTTCCGAGATGGTTATCTGACACCGAGCTTGGGAACTCAAGCGGGGGCAAGCCTTGCGCAACACATTCAACATTTTGCTCGAGTTCGTCTTTATGCTAAAGATATCGATCAGGTCGCGGCCCTCGAGCATGTACTGAATCAACAACGTATCGAAACCAGCAGCCGTCTTGCCGATATTGAGAACGTGAAAAGTATCAATCGAGTTCTAGGTGTTATTTTTAATATTATTGCCGCCACGGCATTATTGGGATCGATTGCCTCGTTAGTCGGCTCTTTTATTGCGAACATTGACCGTAAACGTAAACATATTGCCGTGTTGCGTTTGCTGGGTTTTACCCGCTCAGGGGTGGCAATATATGTGATGTTACAGGGGCTAATACTCAGTCTAGTGGCCTATCTTGGCGGTTACAGTCTCTATCTTATCGCCAGTTCGGTGTTTAATCATGTGCTCTCGACTAGCCAAGCAACCGGGCAAATGTTATGTCGTTTAACGCCGACACATGCCTTGGTTGCAATGGGATTAACCCTTGTTATTGCCTTGCTCGTCGCTACGATTGCGGCGTATCGTGCAACCATTATCGACCCGGCACAGAGCCTACGTGAGCTCTAACGTTTTCCGACAATTAATTAACAGTAGAGGTGACTATGTCCCGCCGTTTTTTTCCTGTTTCACTGCTTCTTGGTGGCAGCTTACTCCTCGGTAGTGGGCTGGCGTGCGCTGAGAGTTGGCCGGAAAATGTTTATAATCCTAAACCTGATAAGGATGATGTGATTTTACCCATGCCCTGTAATGGTGCGATGGTTTTTCGTAAAATTGAAATCCCGATGGCGAATCCTCTTGATGATCTCCCGATTACCCTCGGGCAGGATGGCGATGAGTGGGGGTTTGTGGAACACAGTTATCCTGCCTTCATTGCCGGCAGTTTTAGCGAAGGTAAGCAGAGTAAGCGCCGTTACTATTTAATGGCGAAGTATGACATGACTACGCTGCAATATCAGGCGTTAATGGAAGGCACTTGCCCGACACCTTCACGTAAGTTAAGCATTCCTATCACCAGTATTAGTTGGTTTGATGCCATTAATGCGAGTAATAAATATAACGAATGGTTGCGTAATAATGCCCAATCCCAACTACCTAAAGAAGATAGGGTAGCAGGATTTGTGCGATTACCGACGGAGCCTGAGTGGGAATTTGCCGCACGGGGTGGGGCAAAGGTGAACACTGCCGAATTCCGTGATGTGCGTTATCCTATGGATAATGTCCAAAATTACGAATGGTATTCCGGATCGCAATCGTCCAATAATAAAATTCAGTTAATTGGTTTATTGCGTCCAAATCCTCTTGGGCTTTACGATATGCTCGGCAACGTCTCGGAGATGATGTTCACCCCTTTCTATTTAAATAAATTGAACCGTTTACATGGTGAAGCGGGGGGATTTGTCGTTCGTGGTGGCAATTATCTTTCGGATGCTGATTCTATTCGAAGTTCGTCTCGAAAAGAGATGAACTACTACGATGGCAGTACCCCCATGACAAGCAAAACGACAGGTATGCGTTTGGTGGTAGTTTCCCCGATTATGACTTCCACTCAGCGAGTGAAAGCGATCGAAAAAAGCTGGCAGCAATTAGGCAGTAGTGCTGGGCATGAGACTCAAGCCGCGAAAGGTCATGATACGGTGAGCGAATTGGGAAATTTAGCCTCCAATACCGAAGATAAAAATTTAAAAAATAAGCTCAATGATCTCGAAGGACAGTTAAGGGCAAGTAATCAAAAGCAAGAGGAAGAACGCGCGCAGTCAATTCGTGCCAGTTTAAATTTGGGGGCCTTTCTTTGCACGAAATTGCAAGATGATGGGAAATTCCTGGATTTTATCACCCAAAACTACGCACTACTCTGTAAAGGTAAGGATGCCAATGACCAAAATTGTACGATGCGTAAGAATAAGCTCGTCGACCAAAATGAGCGTTTAACCCAGCTAACCGGTTATTATGCGAGTAGCTTAGTGGATGCTGCCAGCCTTTATGGTGAAAAACGGCTGACAGAACAGATGACCGTATTTACCCAAATGCTTTCGTTAAATAAGCGCCTGAGCGGGTTAACTCCTTTTCTCAATGCCCATTGGCAGAACCAGAAGCAATACCTGGCGGATGGTAAAATCAATACGGCTGCGTGGCTTGCGCGGTGTAAGCAGGTGTCGATCGCAAAGCCATAACGTTCATATACCGATTAATAACCGGTATTCGCTATGGTGATGGTACCGTAAGTTTGTTAATCCGATGGGGTAGTCAGGCTAACGGTACCGCAAAGACGTATTTATCAAGAGTCTGTCGGCTATTACTGTACCAACAGATTAGCGCCCAGTAAAAAGGCCTAACTACGGTCAAATACCGAAATTAGGCCTTACTAGTCGAACTTTACGTTACGGGCGACTTTATCTTGCAGACTTTTTTAACAGCCTGAACTTAGCGTTTTAATGCATCGCTCAGTTGGTCGCGCATAACAGCTAACATCTCACGCACCACGCGCGAGTTACCCGCTACGATGTTGCCTGAGTGCAGATAACCATGACCGCCAGTGAAATCGGTCACTAAGCTACCCGCTTCGCGTACTAGCAGTTCACCTGCTGCGAAATCCCAAGGTTTTAAACCAATCTCAAAATAACCATCGGTACGACCTGCTGCCACATAAGCTAAATCCAGAGCGGCTGAACCGGTACGACGGAAATCTGCACACTTAGCGAATAATGCCGTGACTACGTTTAGGTAGCTGGCCGAGTGCTGTTTCGCTTTGAATGGGAAGCCTGTTGCGATAATCGTGCCGTCTAAATCGCGTGCAGTGCTGCCACGTAAACGGTAACCATTAAGCTGTGCGCCTTGGCCACGTACCGCGGTGAAGAGTTCGTTACGCATTGGGTCATAGACGACTGCCACTTCAGTACGGCCTTTGATACGCACAGCGATAGACACAGAGAAGTGAGGGAAGCGTTTAATGAAGTTGCTGGTGCCATCCAGGGGATCGATAACCCATTGTATGTCCTTATCTTCACCACCTAAATCTCCGCTCTCTTCCGTCACAATACTGTGTTGCGGATAAGATTTACGGATAACTTCGATAATTAAACGCTCGGCGTCACGGTCAACGTTGGTGACAAAATCGTTGGTACCTTTTTGATTCGTTTCTACTGCGTCAGGCGTTTCATAATTTTTGGCGATAAGATTGCCGGCCTTGCGCGCTGCGCGCACGGCGATGTTCAGCATCGGATGCATCGGTTATTCCCACTGGATGTTAAAGAACGAAAAATCGCGGGCAGTATAGCAGAAGGTTAAATAAAAGTCT
>Ga0153974_1000031_pt1 | contig 32899 bp, 31 predicted proteins | sample TSGA058MetaG_FD_104741 | JGI IMG/M metagenome (GOLD analysis project Ga0153974, IMG submission 104741) | Attine ant fungus gardens microbial communities from Georgia, USA - TSGA058 MetaG | ecosystem: Host-associated > Fungi > Mycelium > Unclassified | place: USA: Georgia, Yuchi Wildlife... | reverse complement strand
GCGGAGCGGTAGTTCAGTTGGTTAGAATACCTGCCTGTCACGCAGGGGGTCGCGGGTTCGAGCCCCGTCCGTTCCGCCAAAATTTAGGCCCAAGTTAGCTTGCTAACTTGGGCTTTTCCGTTTCTGTTCTCTGCGCAATAGTAGTATTCCGCTTGGAATGTCGTTTTTTCAAAGCCCGGGCGGGCGTCCCTCTCTGCCAATTTTCTATCGATTTACCTGCACTCATACTGCTTTTCACTACAAATCTGGTCGAAATGACCTTTTTCTCAGCACTTAGAATGAAATCCGCCGCTGTTTGACTTTTATCCCCAATATTCGTGTGACCCTACTCCCATATCTGTAATACCATTCTACCTTTCGCCCAGCATTTATGAACAAGATGCTGAGGTTTGCCTTTGGCTTTTGGAAATTATTATTTATACAGGAAAACTATGGACAGAAATTTTATAAAAAAGCACCTACTCTGGTTATTGGTCGCTTTAGTGGGTGCCGGATGCCTTGGGGTTGTCGCGCTTCGCCGTGGAGAGAGCATTAGCGCATTATGGCTCGTTATTGCCGCCATCTCAGTCTATCTTGTTGCTTACCGCTATTACAGTCTCTATATCTCACGAAATGTTCTAAGTCTTGATGCAACCCGTGCCACACCAGCTTTTGTTAATGGTGACGGTTTAAACTATGTCCCAACCAACCGCTATGTTCTCTTTGGACACCACTTTGCCGCTATCGCTGGTGCTGGGCCTCTGGTCGGGCCGGTATTAGCTGCACAAATGGGCTATTTACCTGGGACGCTTTGGTTGTTAGCTGGTGTCGTTGTTGCCGGAGCGGTACAAGACTTTATGGTGTTGTTCATCTCGAGTCGTCGCAACGGCAATTCTTTGGGCGAAATGGTCAAGCAAGAGATGGGAGCCATTCCTGGGTTTTTGGCGCTCTTTGGCTGTTTCCTAATAATGATCATCATCCTTGCGGTACTCGCCCTGATTGTCGTTAAAGCGCTTGCTGAAAGTCCATGGGGCGTCTTTACGGTATGTTCAACACTACCTATAGCGCTGTTTATGGGTATCTATATGCGATTTGTTCGCCCAGGACGGGTAGGAGAAATCTCTGTAATAGGCGGTTTATTGTTGCTTCTGGCTATTTGGGCTGGTGGTGTGATTGCCCATGATCCGTATTGGGGGCCCGCTCTAACGTTTAAAGATACCACGATAACCTGGGCGTTGATTGGCTACGCATTCATATCTGCTTTACTGCCTGTCTGGTTAATCCTTGCACCGCGGGATTATTTGGCAACCTTCTTAAAAATTGGGGTTATTGTCGGATTAGCGATCGGGATTATCATTCTTCATCCTCAGCTTAAAATGCCGGCAGTGACGCAATTTATCAGTGGTAATGGTCCCGTATGGAAAGGTGCACTTTTCCCTTTCTTATTTATTACTATTGCTTGTGGCGCGGTATCCGGTTTTCACGCCTTAATTTCCAGTGGCACAACGCCTAAATTACTCGCTAACGAAACGGATGCGAGGTTTATTGGGTATGGTGCCATGCTGATGGAATCCTTCGTCGCATTGATGGCGTTAGTTTCCGCTGCAATCATTGAGCCTGGCCTGTATTTTGCGATGAATACTCCGCCTGCTGGATTAGGCATCACCATGCCAAATCTTCATGAACTTGGCGGAGACAATGCGGCACTGATCATGCAGCAATTACAGGTCGCGACAGCACAAGCCGCAGCCAAAGTCAGTAGCTGGGGCTTTGTTATTTCACCCGAAACCATTCAGCATACGGCGGCGGCAATTGGTGAACCCTCGGTACTGAATCGTGCAGGCGGGGCCCCGACTCTGGCGGTGGGTATTGCTATGGTATTCCATACCATCATCCCTGTTATTGATATGGGATTCTGGTATCACTTCGGCATACTCTTCGAGGCGCTGTTCATTTTGACTGCGCTGGATGCAGGTACGCGTGCCGGACGCTTTATGCTTCAAGATTTACTGGGTAATTTTATCCCTAGCCTTAAAAATACCAACTCGCTGCTTGCTGGGATCTTAGGAACAGCAGGATGTGTGGGGCTATGGGGATATTTACTGTATCAGGGGGTTGTCGATCCACTCGGTGGCGTGAAAAGCCTATGGCCACTGTTCGGTATCTCGAATCAGATGCTCGCCGCAGTCGCTCTAGTGTTGGTGGCAGTGATCCTCGCGAAAATGAAGCGGGACCGCTATATTTGGGTACCCATTATCCCCGCTGTATGGTTGATGATCTGTACGACTTGGGCCTTGGTCTTGAAGCTGTTCAGTGACAATCCGCAAGCCGAAGGATTTTTCTATATGGCACGGCTTTACCGCCAAAAGATTGCAGAAGGAACGGGGTCGGTGGCGCCTGAGCAGCTCGCTAATTGGCAACATATTGTCGTCAACAACTACACCAATGCTGGATTGAGTATTCTCTTTCTTGTGGTGGTTTATGGCATTGTTGCCTATGGCATCAAAGTTTGGTGGCAGGCTACTCGACAACCTCAGCGCACCGATCTTGAAACACCGTATGTAGAGCTAGACCCTGATGTTGTGAAGAAAACGATGTCATCTGGTTCTCATCATTAATATAGAGGTAGCCAAAGATGATCCTCCGCCAATTACGACAGATTCGAAAATGCTTAGCGCAGGCGGGTAATATGTTGGTAGGGATTCCTGATTACGAGCACTATGTCCAGCATATGCAGCTCAAACATCCCGAAAGCCCAGTGATGAGTTACGAAGATTTTTTTCGTGAGCGTCAGCAAGCAAGATATGCAGGAAAGGGAAAGGGAGGCATGCGCTGCTGCTAAAAAGAAAGGAGCCCTTGAGGCTCCTTCTTATTATGATTGTGGCTGACCGACTGGACCTGAACCGACTGGGCCGCCAGGTACTGATTGACCGCTAGGAGCAACAGGACGACCATTCTCAAGTGCACTATTTTCACCGCCATGGCGCTGGCAACCCGCTAGAGCTGTCATAGCAACCACGACTAACAATCCTTTTGAAATCATATTCATGCTTTCCGGCCTCTTCTTGTGGGAATGTGATAGGGTAATGTCTTAAGCCTAGAAAAGAATTTCGTACTCTGCCAGATTTATCTTAATAAATTTCATAACCTTTTAGAGACTCAGCCTGATTGGGATGCACTTAATTATCAAACCACTATTTTTGAGGTAGCTGAATATGAAATGGACAACACTAATCCTATGCTGCATGACTCTCTTCATGAGTCCTTTATCTTTAGCACAATGGCCACCTGAGGCTGGAGCAAAAGTACCGGGTAATACGCTTGAGTTACCCACAACGTTAAAACCCATTTCAGTCCCTCTAGATAAACTACTCGACGAAGGTGCCACACTGATTACCGCTCAGCGCGACATTAATGGACCGACGGTAACCTTAAAAAAAGGTAAGCATTACATTATGTGTAGCGTTGTGGGTGCGGGCAGCGGTGGGGACCAAAATATCGCCACTTCACGATGCTATGCAATGAACTAAGGCTCTCCTAGGTTAGGGACTTTCATCCTGAATAAACCGCGTAGCTGAGAAGCAATTTAGGACTTTGTGCATGACAAAAGTGACGACTAACGTTGCAAGCAGCGATACAGTGACTGATGTCAATCGGTAGAGGTCACTGAAAACAATGTCATTGTTAGGATGCATATACTGCCCAAAGATAAGCCCGAGCGTCGTGAGAATGGAAAAGCCGACGCCGGAACCTACTTTCTCAAATACGTGCACTCGGGCTGCCAAAATCAATGCCAAACTAACCAAAGGTAAAAGCAGCAGTAGATGACGGCTAAAGTCATACATAATCAGCTGAATAGCCAACGCAAACATACAGCCGATAATCACTCCTACTACTCGCCAAGTTGCTGAGAGGATGGCTCCCCGATAGTGCATGGGAAAGAGCGCAAAAATCCCGGCCATCAGCGCGGCTAACGAATCGCTCAAGGTATACACTTGAAATATCACGAACAGCAGGGTGGCTATAACGGATGCGAGTAAGGTCTCGTGCATAATCCGGGGGCTACTTTTATTAATTGGCGCAGGACGCTGACGCGGTTCTGTGTCGGGGAAAATAAAGCAGGCCACCGCAGAGAGTACTACTGCCAGCAAACTTCCGAGGATATTGGAAAACATCAGATCATTCATATCCGTTGTGGCATAACTTAAGAAGTCAGGCATGACGCTTAGACAGATGACGCCCATCGACCCAAAAAGGAAGAGGGGGCCGCGACTCATCAGGTAAAAGCGTAAGGTATAGAGGATGAAAACGGCCAACGTCATGGGTAGAGGGTAGTTAACCAAGAAGGTAAAGAGAAGCAGCATCTCTACACAGTTAATGATAGCGTTTGCCACCATTTGACGAGCAATATGTAGAGTAAACGTCGGGACTAGCCCCGTCAGCATGATGGGGTAGACGACGTAAAATACGCCATATTGTGTCGTTATCCAGCTGTGGAAAAATAACCCCATGCTGCCGGCAAAAGTGATGCGGAGCATATGTCGTAGATCATTGCCGGATAGGGGTTTATATTTCGACGGATACTTACGCTCTAAAAGTCGACTAATAAACATAGTGTAAGAGACTTATCAGACGGATTTGAAGACGGCCTAAGATAGACGAAAAATAATTACCACTATTATATAGCTGAACCGTTGCCCTAGCACCGGCCGGAAGGTCGATGGGTTGGTCAGCAGCCAAAGCTAAGTGGATACGCATACGCTGTGCATCACGGACCCAACGGTTCGATTCTTGAGGGGCAGCCAGATAACCATTGATATCCTGTTGTCCTGCCATGACGCCTGCGTCGCGACTGGCAACGGTTGCTTTAAAAACTTGGCCCGGTAATGCATCGAAGACAATCTCCGCAGCGGTACCGACATGAGTCTTGGTGAGGCTTTTTTCGCGGAAATCGGCGATGATATCAGGGGTCGTATTGACGAGGGCCATCGAGGCGACACCTGCATTAGCATACCAACCTTCTTTCAATTGCAGATTACTGACTACGCCATCACTGTCTGCACGGACTTTGGTGTAATTAAGGTTGAGGTTAGCCTCCTCAAGCATATTCTGATATTTCTGTAACGTGATGTTATTACCATCTCGGCTACCACGCGAAATGATTAATTGATTTAAGGTTGCGTTTAAATTTTCAACTGTTTGTAAACCAGTCTGCCAGGTGGTATAGGCGGTATCGAGTGCTTGGCGGGAGATTAGCTGATTATGGTCTAGTGCATGATAGCGCTGATAGTCCCGTCCAGCATTTTGAGCATCGAGTTGTGCTGCTCGGATTTTGGCGCGCGTGGCACTGATCTGTGCATCAATTTGTTGATTATCCAGAGTCGCTTGTTGATAAGCGATACGTGCAGACTCGACTTGGTTTTGGTACGGGCGAGGATCAATTTCATATAAAAGATCCCCTTTTTTCACATGGCTATTGTTGGTGACATAGATATGTGTGACATAACCCGGCGCTCTGGACGAAACCGGGGTGACGACTCGCATCACGGTAGACTCTGGCGTTTGAGGAAACCAAATATCGGCGAATAAAAAATAGCCAAACATGGCAGTAAAGATAATCAGCGTAAATTTTACCCAACGAGAAAATTGTTGTTCTGGGGTCATTGTCGTTTACTCGCATTCCATAGAGAGGTTATTAAGCGCTAAATTAGCTTGCTCATGTTTTCAGTGAGGAGATTTAAGGTCTGACTAAACTCCTCCAATTGCTCGGGAGGAAAACCCTCACTCACTTTACGCTGACACTCTTCTACCACACGTTCTACTTGTGCAACCTGCTGTTCACCAAACGTACTGAGTTTAACTAAACGAATACGGCGATCGTCTGCATTTTCTACGCGAATGATAAGTCCGCTTTCAGCAAGTTGATTTAATGTTCGAGTCAAAGGTGGCAGTTCAATTCCCATCGCGAAGGCTAATTCACTCACCGTCAGCGGCCCTTCTGCCACTTTCAACTGCATTAATACTGTCCAGCGGCTTTGAGTTAGGCCTGTTTCGACTAGAGCGTGATCGACGACTGTACGCCATAGTCTGGCTAGCATAGCGAGCCGCATACCTAATGGGCGATGTGCGAAGTTTTCAGCGAGAAATTTTTTATCGTTCATTTTTTAGCCTTAGAAGTGGACGTTCATATTATTACTTATCTTGATAACTATCAAGATAAGTAATAAGTGAAATTGACTCACTATGCTATGTTAGTGTTAATGAGCGATAAGGAGATGATGATGGGTAGATGGGTGAAGAGAAGTTTAGTCGTCGTGGGGGTGTTAGCGTTAAGCGGTTGCAATAAAACCTATACGCCAGCCGATTTTATGAAAGATGCTACCTTACGGAATAGAATACTGACACAGTGCACGGAGCAGCATGATCTGCAGAGTAAAAATTGCCTGAATGCCCAGGAGGCTCAAAAGAAAGTCGACTTTGAAAAGCAGACTGGCAAAACAGACATGAACTAATGCGTTTTACTGCATTCACTGCTGCGAGCAGGGTTTAAGGAAGTAAGAGTGAGAAGATACCCTAGGACAAGTAACGAAAAGCGCTAAGACTACGGTAAGGAACGATAGGGTAGGCGGCTGTGTTATCGAGAACTTGCGTCGTAAACTTTTCCAGTTATTCTCTGTCGATATCTGGTATTGATCAGGTGATATTTGATGAAAAGCGGGGATCTTTTCTGGTGATTTTAATAATTCAATCAGCTCTTGGCGAATTACCGGATAAGCCGCTTCCAGTTTATCTACTCAAGGGAAATGATGATTGTCAATTAGGAGAGGGAGGGAATTAGTGAGTGGCGCGCTTCAAATTCGCTACTCCATCGTAGAAATTTTCTACCTGAAACAATAAAGATACGCTGGGCAAAGCGCCACTGCCCAGTCAAATTATCTGCCATAACAAGTCATTCTTAAATTAAGAGGTATCGTTTAGCTGATACCCTTAACTGTGAATTGAATTAACCTAGGCTATTTCACCTTTAATGACTTTTTTAAAACCCAGCTCTGTCATGAATTCGTCAACCGAGTGATCAACCTGCGAAAGAACGCTTTCTAATGGTTGGTCTGCATCGATATTAATAATCTTTTTACCGCCAAAATCTAATTTAGGCGTAATGTCGATTTTTTTCTTCAGCGCATCGCGACGGTGATCTGGTTTACGGGCGCAGGCGACATCGAGTGACACATTGAGTTTGATCACTAAATCAGGGCGATGCTGAGTCATCCACGTAAATGCGTTTAGCTCTCGCTTGGTAATCCAGTTGATCAAAGGATTTTTCGACGGAGTCGTTGGCAGTGTAAGGCTATCGTATGCACCAGGGACCTGTAGGTGGGGATAACGGTCCGCAAGAATGATATGCCCTTGCTTGTGTAGTTTGAGCATATTACGAAAACGACGAACGCGTCTTAGCAAGAAAATGCCGACGACTAATCCAGAAAGGGTTGTGTGATTGGTTTTATTGACCTTAACGCGAGTTTTTTCGATTTTATTACCCACGGAACGACCAATCAATGGGAGATTAGCAGCCGCTCTTCCTACATTGCCAGCTTGTTTGCCAAGATGGACATAAGACGTTGTACCATAATCAGAAAGTGTTTTCACGAGGTGCTCACAGACTGTTGATTTACCGGATCCATCGCTACCTATCACCGCGATTACCGGGGGGGACTTGGTGTACATAAAAACCTCGTGTTTGACACTTTAGGAAAGATGAATAGTCATTGAACAGGGCTAACATAGCAAAATTGATTAATCTAACTGTCACCAAAAGTGTGATGACTCAGTCTTAAGTCTGCACTAATCAAGACGTTCTGCGGAAAATTAACCTCTAAGACGCAGCAGTTTATGCTGCATTCTGCTAGTTGGGAACAAAGTGAAAGGGGTTATTTGTAACAAAGTTCCCATTAACTGCCACAATCTATTTAATATCATTAATATTTTTACGCTTAAAGGATATTTTCAATTTCCTTAAATTAAGCGTTATAAAATCACTTAGTTGACGTTACACCCGCAACTACGAAGAACGGGAGGTAGGGTTTTAAAGGGGGAAGAGAAGACAATTAATGTGAAATCCTCTACCATAGGGAAAAATTGAATACTACAATGCGTAATAGTGATCGTGAATAAATCGACCTCATTCCCTCAATCTTCACCTATCCGAGTCATTGCCATCACTGGTTGTGATGGTTCAGGTAAATCGACTCTTGCCAACCGATTAGTCCAAACCCTCGCGTTAAGGACAAAAGTCGAAGAGGTCTATCTTGGTCAATCTTCAGGCTTTATTAAGCAGAAAATTACAGAGTTACCCGTGGTGGGAGAGAAGATTGCTGCTTATCTAGTGAGCAAATCCGATAAGGTGCATGAAAAACCGAATAGCGCGCCGGGTAATGCAGAAGGAACGGTCATTTTCTTATTATCTTGCTGGCGTGCTTATAAGTTTAAACGGATGCTACGGCGAGCAGAAGAAGGCGTATTGTTAGTAACTGATCGTTATCCGCAAGCAGAAGTTGCCGGTTTCCGTGTTGATGGGCCGCATCTGAGCAAAGCGCAAGGCGGAAGTCGTTGGATTCAGATGTTACGAAAGCGCGAGCAGCGTCTGTATGAGTGGATGGCATCCTACCCCCCTGCATTATTAATTCGCTTAGCTATCGACGAAGAGACAGCTTACGCACGTAAACCCGACCATGATATCGCCTCGTTACGTGAGAAAATCAGGGTAATCCCAACCTTACATTTTAATGGCGCGCATATTCTTGAATTATGTGGCAGGGATCCTGAAGACGAAGTATTCAAGGCTTCTTTAGAAGCGATTCAGCGAACGTTCAACCTTCCTAACTAATACTGATAACGGTAAATAGCTCTACTATGACAACTCATTCTGATACCCAGGCGTCATCTTCCTCTGTAATTACGCCCACCGTTATTCCTAATATGGTTGCGATTGTCGGTTGTGACGGATCGGGAAAATCGACCATTACTGCTGATTTGATTAAAACCATGCAGAAAATTCGACCGACTGAGCGTCGCTACTTAGGGCTAATTTCTGGCGAAGATGGCGATAAAATTAAAAAACTACCGATTATTGGTATCTGGCTAGAACGCCGTTTAGCAAAAAAATCTGAGAAAACACAAAGCATGCGAAGTGAAGCGCCTCCCTTGTGGGCTGCTTTCATTATGTATGCACTCTCTTGCTGGCGTTCTTCCAATTTCCATAAAGCGAGAGCGTTGGCTGAAAGCGGGGTATTAGTGATTGCTGATCGTTATCCTCAAGCTGAAATTTCAGGATTCCATTATGACGGGCCGGGTTTAGGGGTAGAGCGGGTGAAGGGGTGGCTACTTAAAGAAATGGCGAAGAAGGAAGTGGTCATTTACGAGAAGCTAGCTAATTATCAGCCAGAATTGATTATTCGTTTAGATATTGATGTCGAGACAGCCTTTGCTCGCAAACCAGATCACAGTTACCAAGAGCTGAGCGATAAGATTGGTGTGATGCGCCAGCTAAACTACAACGGCGCAAATATTTTAGATTTAGACTCAAGAAAGCCCTACGATGAAGTCCTTGCTAGCGTGGTTGCTGCGGTGAAGGCAATTAAGTAAGTCGATTGGGCGTTAAAAGACTTTTGTCACATTAACGCCCTATGTAGACTTGACCGGTGATTTAAAAAAGGATGATCAACCAGGTTAATAGCGTTGCTACAATTGCCACTAATTGTGCAGCCCCCGCCATATCTTTTGCTCGCTTCGAGAGCGGATGAATCTCGTAAGAAATCCGATCTACCACCGTTTCGATAGCTGTGTTGAGTAATTCAATAACGATTAATAAAAAACTGCATAGTATGAGTACAATGTGCTGAGTCTTTGAAATATCCAGTGTGAATGAGAGTAGGACTAGCAGCGCACTGAAGATGAAAATATGACGAAAGGCATCCTCAGTTTTGAATGCGTCAGTAACGCCTGACCAGGAGTTATTAATACTGAAAAGTAAGCGTTTTAAACCAGTCTGTTTTTCAATCGACATGATGAGTCATCTTTAGATATATTTAGAGGGTAGCGAGCGAGATAACCTCGCTGCTACCATGTTGCCCCGTCACGAAGACGACTAGATTTTCTTCTCAAATAATCGATAATTTTTGTAAGGTTCAGCACCAATACGTTCAAGTATCGTGCGCATTCCCGTATTGGTTTCGAGGATCCAAGACATCTCTAGCGCATCGATATTACGACGGCGGAAAGGCTCGCGTAGTGCTTCGATGAGAAGGAGTGCGATGATCGGCCCTATACGGCTGAATTGGTATTCTTTCTTAACGCCCATCAGCGGAACTCGCGCGGTACGCACGCCACTCACTTTCAAACGCCACAGTACTTTAGCCCAACCGAAGGGCAGAAGCTTACCTTGAAGTCCGTCAATCGCTTCGTTGATATTAGGGAGACCGACGATAAATGCAGCAGGCTCGCCATCAATTTCAGCAATATAAATCATATCGTCTGGCACCAGATATTTGAGCTGCTGGCCCATGGTGGCAAATTCATGTTCCGTAAAAGGGACAAATCCCCAGTTATCCTGCCAACCTAAATTAAAAAGGTTTCTCAGGATCTGCATTTCTTGGTCGAAAATTTTACGATTAAGCGGACGGATGGTCACTCTTTTACGGACATTATCCATTAACTTGGTAAGGCCCGGTTCAAAGTGAAGATCCGTTCGCTTCATCCAATAGGCGATAAGGTCGATAGCTTTACTGTAGCCAAGCTTCTCAATATGTTTACCGTACCAAGGTTTACCATGGGTCATTAAAGCAGAGGGTGGAGTATCGAAACCATCGACTAATAACCCGCTTTCTTGGTTAATATTAAGGCTGAAGGGACCGGTAATTTGATGAGCACCTTGAGAGATAAGCCACTCTTCTGCTGTTTTAAACAGTGCTGCAAACACCTCTTCATCATCGATTGCATCGATCATACCGAAATGCCCAGTATTAGGGCCGTAAAGTTCACGATGCAGGGAATCGATTTGTGCAGTAATACGCCCGACAACTTCGGAACCGCGCTTAGCAAGCCAAGCTTGCCAAACTACGTGGTCTGAAGCGGGATTTTTCTTAGAGAGATGTTCTTCACGTTCGACAAATAATGGGTCGATCCAATTCTCGTCACCCGCAAATAGCGTAGAAGGAAAATTGATGAAGGCTTTCAGATCCTGTTTGGACGAAACTTTTTCTATTGAGATCATAAATACCATTACTTCTAGTAATTGTTAAATTGGCAGCAAACCACTCCAGGCGATCCTGAAAGAAACGCGGCAACATGCAGCAAAAAAGAAAGAGGAGGCTATAGACTCGGCAGTGTGTTAGTATATCGAAACAGTCACGGTAGTAATTGTCAAATTATTTTTGAAAGTTAGCCTGAAAACATTCTGACATACTATTAATTTGTAACGAAATTAATGATTTTAAAAGGAAAGGTTACAGGTTCGCGATGAGTGCGTAATTTAGTATTAAAAGTAGTGGAACGCACATATTACCTATGACATGATATTTTAAGATCTTTACAATTAGCGAGCGTTTTCAGAGCAACCCCCTTAAAACCGCACGTATGTTTGTCTACAATTTCATGTGAGCATTGAGCAAATGGTTGGTGCACAGCCTAGATCTGCGCCATGAAACAGTGAACTCCGTTCAAGACAGCCTGTCTATTACTCCATAAGTTGGAGTGAATGATGTGTGAAAGGGTGAGTAGGTGGCGATTTATGTCGTAGGTTGGAAGATGCTTTATTACTACTTTGGTCGGGAGCTCTGTATGGAGCTTAAACTTCCTCAATATCTATTAGTATCAACAGGTGTACCACTATATGGAAGCGTCTACAACGTTTGCAACTCAATCCCAACACCAACTTCCGATTCGCTATGCTGATTTCGAAACTCTAGCTGAAGCCTTGGATTATGCAGCACTCGGTGAAACCGGCATGAATTTTTATGATCGCCGTAACAACTTGATGGCTGCTGTGCCTTACAGTGTACTGAAAGTCAATGCTGTAGAGGGTGCTCGTAAGTTGCTTTCTTTAGGATTAACTAAAGGGGATCGCGTTGCACTCATTGCAGAAACTAGTGTTGAGTTCGTCGAAACATTCTTTGCATGCCAATACGCAGGATTGATTGCTGTACCGCTAGCGATTCCGATGGGAATCGGCCAAAGCGCCTCCTATGTGAAGAAACTAACCGGTCTACTCAACGGCTGCCAAGCCTCGGTGGTCTTAAGTAGTAAAGAGTGGCTGCCAATGGTACAAGAGGTCGTCTGCGACTACAATTCGCCAACGATCCTTAGCCACGAAGCTTTTGCTGAACTCCCCTACAACGCAACGAGCGAATTACCTCAGGTCGCAGCAGAAGATATTGCTTATCTACAATATACGTCTGGGAGTACTCGCTTCCCTCGAGGCGTTGTAGTGACCCAAGCGTCAGCGATGGCTAACCTTCGCGCGATAAGCCACGATGGTATTAAGCTGAAAAAAGATGACCGTTGCGTTTCTTGGTTACCGTTTTACCATGATATGGGTTTAGTCGGCTTCGTATTAACGCCAGTTGCTACACAGATCTCGGTGGACTACTTGCGTACGCAGGATTTTGCCATGCGTCCGATTCAGTGGCTAAAACTCATCACCAAGAATAAAGGGACAGTATCGGTTGCTCCGCCGTTCGGCTATGAAATTTGTTTGCGTCGCAGTAACGAGAAAGAGTTAGCAGAATTAGATCTCTCTAGCTGGCGAATTGCCGGTGTTGGGGCAGAACCTATTCCTTCTGGATTATTGGACCGTTTTACCGAACATTTTAGCCAAGTTGGCTTTGGCGAAGACACCTTTATGCCTTGCTACGGACTTGCGGAAAATACTCTTGCTGTGAGTTTCTTTGATAAAGCTACCGGACCGCGTTATAACGTGGTGGACCGCTATATTTTAGAATATGAAAGCAAAGCCGTACCGCCAAAGGACGACACAGCCCCGCAAGCCGTGTTTGTAAACTGCGGTAAAGCGATGCCTGGGCATCAAATAGTTATCCGTAACGAAAAAGACGATCCACTTCCAGAAAGAAGTATCGGTCATATCTGTATTGCCGGCCCGAGCTTAATGCGTGGTTACTTCCGCGATAAAGAGTCACACCAGCAGATCCAAGATAAAGGTTGGCTCGATACGGGCGATCTGGGCTATTTGCTCGACGGTAATCTCTATATTACTGGGCGTAAAAAAGATCTCATTATTATTCGTGGGCGTAATATTTGGCCACAAGATATTGAATATATGGCAGAATCTGAACCAGAAGTCCGTACTGGTGACGCGATCGCCTTTATGACGAATCAAGAACATGACGATGCAGAAAGGATTATCCTGCAGATTCAGTGCCGAGTGACCTCCACTGAACGTCGTGGACAGATTGTTCACTCACTCTCATCACGTATTCGTAATGAATTTGGTGTTTCGGTCGACGTCGTTCTGGTCCCACCACATAGTATCCCGCGGACCTCTTCCGGTAAGCCGGCCCGGGCAGAAGCAAAAAAAATCTACTTGAATCAACGCTTTGAGCCTCAATTACAACTCGCTGGAAATAAACAATGACCCAAACTGTTGCCTTGACAGGTGCGACCGGTTTTATCGGTTCACACATTGTCGAGAAACTGTTATCGGCTGGTTTCCAGGTGCGAGCGCTGACGCGCTCGCCATTGCGTACTTCAACGCCAGAGGGTCTGACATGGGTACGGGGTTCATTAGAAAATGAGTCGTCACTGGTCGAATTAGTGACAGGGGCTGATGTTGTCATCCACTGTGCTGGCCAAGTGAGAGGTAAAAATATCTCAACCTTTACGCAGGCAAATGTTGAAGGGAGTTTACGTTTACTCCGCGCTGCGGAAGGGAGCGCGAGTTGTAAGCGGTACCTTTTTATCTCGTCACTGGCTGCTCGCCATCCTCAGCTTTCATGGTATGCCCACTCTAAGGCTATCGCGGAACAGCAGCTGGTGTCACAAGCTTCAAGCGTTTCGATAGGGATCTTTCGGCCGACTGCCGTGTATGGACCTAGAGATAAAGAGCTCAACCCTGTTTTTACTTGGCTGTTACGGGGCTTACTCCCCCAGACTGGTTCCTCAGCGACCCAATTATCTTTTCTCCATGTCTATGATTTTGCAGAGGCTGCGGTCAAATGGATCGAGGCGAAAGTTGAGCATAGCGAACCTTACGAACTGTGCGACGGCCACTCTTCAGGCTACCGCTGGCAAGATCTTCAAGATATTGGCCAATCCATTCGTCAAAAACCAGTCAGAATTATAAAAATACCGCTACCGCTACTCAAAATCATTGCAATGCTCTCGACGCAGGTTAGCCGTCTGTCTGGTAAAGAACCGATGCTAACGCAGAGCAAAATTGGCGAGTTAACACATAAAGATTGGTCGGCTACCAATATTACGATAACTCGTGATATTGGTTGGACCCCGAACATACGGTTAGAACGCGCATTACGCGACGGGCTATTTTGATTTACATTTCTAGGTAAGAAGATGGCAATGGAAAATAAACAGCAATTACTCGATTACGTTATCGATTGTCTTGGACAACTCGTAGCCGAAGGTAAAACCGTTAAGCCCGATAGTGATTTAGTTAACGACCTTGGCTTAGAGTCAGTCAATGTGATGCGTTTACTGATGATGTTGGAAGATGAGTTGGATATTTCAATCCCGATCAATATCTTGATGAATGTGAAAACCCCAGAGCAGTTAGTCGCGGCTATTGAACCCTTAATTGGAGAGCAATAATGGGTTTATACGACAAATTCACCCGCTTTGTTGAAGAGCGTCAAAAATTCCAAGTATCGGGTATCAATCCTTTCGGAACCTGCATCGATGAAATCTATTCAGCGACCGAAGGACGTATCGGCGATAAAAAAATAATCCTTGCCGGTTCAAATAACTATCTTGGTCTGACGTTTGATGCTGAAGCAATCCAAGAGAGCCAAGAAGCCTTACGCTTACAAGGAACGGGTACAACCGGTTCTCGTATGGCAAATGGCACTTTTGGATCACACTTAGCGTTGGAGCAAGAGATTGCGGCGTTTTTTGATTTACCGACCGCAATTGTCTTTTCTACCGGTTATACCGCAAACTTGGGCGTGATCAGTGCGCTGGCTACGCCTGACGCTGTCGTTATCATCGATGAAGACTCACACGCGAGTATTTATGATGCGTGTGCACTAGGTGGTGCGCAAATCATTCGTTTTCGCCACAACGATGCAAAAGACCTTGAACGTCGTATGCAACGTTTAGGTGAGAAAGCGAAGGAAGCTATCATCATTGTTGAAGGCATTTACAGTATGCTGGGTGATGTCGCACCGCTAAAAGAGATTGTTGATATCAAGCGCCGTTATGGTGGCTACATCTTAGTAGATGAAGCTCACTCCTTTGGTGTGATGGGCGAAAAAGGGCGTGGACTAGTTGAAGACCTTGGTGTCGAAGCTGATATCGATATTATCTTGGGGACATTCTCGAAGAGTCTTGCAGCTATCGGTGGCTTCGCTGTGGGTGGCAAACAGTTGGATGTATTACGCTATTGTAGCCGTCCTTATATCTTCACTGCGTCCCCTTCACCCGCGAGTATTGCTTCAGTTAGGGCGTCATTAAGACAAGTCGGTCACTCGACAGCATTGCGTGAAAAGTTATGGAGTAACGCACATCGTCTGTATAAAGGCCTCGCTGAACTCGGTTATAAGCTTGGTGAACGAGTGAGTCCAGTCGTCCCTGTGATGATCGAATCTAAAGAGGCTGGTCTCGAGATGTGGCGTGCATTGGTCGAGAAGGGCGTCTATGTCAATCTGGTCCTCCCCCCCGCCGCGCCTTTCGGTATGACGCTATTACGTTGTAGTGTCAATGCTGCACACAGTGATGAGCAAATCGATGCCATTATTCGTGCTTTTGCCGAGCTAAAAGCGTAACACCTTGCCGTAATTCTAAATGCTATGAATTACGGCAAATTATTCCCTCAGCGTTTTCCAGCCCCTTGTGCTATCAAATCACGAAGTAATTGGATTACATTGCTGACCTCAGCATCTGTCATTGGACCGTCTTTTTGCCAACGTACCTTGCCTTGCTTATCCGTTACTATGATTGTCGATGACGCCGAGGGGAGTTGCCAGAGCGCCTTTCCCTTACCGTTATTATCGATAATAAATTCAGCCCAAGGGTATTTACGCTGATTCTTTTCGATCTTTCCCTGTACGAATAGTCCCGTCCCAAATAATTCATCGTCCGCATTCACTATGGTCACTGGCTGAAAATAAGCGCTAGGCAACTGTGCTGCCTTCACTGCTTTAATCATGTCGCCGTTTTGCTTTTTAGCGGAACTGCGACCCGCGATATATTGAATGATCCGCACTTTACCTAATAACTTTTGGCTATCCCAAGGTTGATAAGTAATAGTATTCTCGTTAAGGACAAGTTGACCTTTATCCGCTATCGATAAAGGTTTAAGAGGCTGGCCAATAATAAAGTTATTAGCCATTGCGAGGGTAGGGAGCAGTGATAGTAATACGGCGACAAATTGACGTGTCATCTTTCTATCCTCTAGAGATCCTAATAGGTATTACTTATTATGAGACTCTGACAATTTTCCCTACCAGTTGTTCCAGACAATCCCGGATATGACTATCCAAAGGAGCTAGAGTTTCATATTCGCGAGTCCCTGATAGTTTATCTGCTATCATCACATCATGCATTCTTCCCATTAGGCCGTTAATATTAGCGAGAAAACGCGAAATGGCATAGATATCGGCAGAATTGTTTTCAATGGAGCGCAGAGTATCGAAAAAAGAAACTTGCTGACTGACGATTTTCCTCATATCGTGGAATTCTGTGCCAGTGACCATAGGTTTATTAAGCAGTATTGTAAGTTGGTTTATTTGCTGCGACACATAGCGTTGAAAACCTGACTCGTTATCGATCTGTAAATGGGTAAGCGATCGTTTAACCCAATACCATACTGGACGACTTAATAGTAAACGAAGGATCCAACCATAAAATTTAATTCTTTTTTCATCACCGTTCTTAAAGCTATCTTGTAGATGCCCTAGATAGACTGTAGTAGTTTTAAAAATTTTATCTGTGTCATGATTACGGCTATAAAGACGCTGAGCAAACCGTAAATGTTTATAGCGCGCACGTATATACTTGTATTCTTTATGTTGCTCAGAGCTTAAATTTTTATTAGCTAAAAGTTGATTAATTAAACTCAGTAACTTTTCTCTTGTAAATCCATCACACCAAAACTGTAAACATAGAGCGTAATTATCTTGAAGACATTGTTGTGAAGTACCCAATACTATTGTAGGTAGCTCTGCGGTTTCATCATTGATGATATCGTTGCTATCGACAGCTTGGAATAAGCGATCAACGATATCTTGCGGATATTTTTTCCAGCTAATGTTACTCATCTATACAGTCTCGAAAGGTTTATTGTAGGTCAATGTACTGCGTCTTCGATACGCTATTAGCGTTGGGATAAAGGTAATAATTGCCTCTAACAGCTGGCCTATTAGGTAGGCGACAGCAGCCCCTTCGACGCCGTATAAGTAAGATAATAACATCAATAATGCAATATAAGATGCAGTCACGATGATTTGTACCGTCAAATATACGCGTTGTTTACCTGCCATTAAGAGTAATGACTCCTGGGGGAAGCCCATCATAGAAATGACTATTGCTCCTAGCATAATCTGGATAAGCCCAAACGCTTCCAAGTATTTGTGACCGAAGACGAAAGCTATAACTGCACCGCCTACAGAATAGATAACTACAGCGATAATCAATCCTAAAATACCCGCAAAGAGAGATGTTCTGATCCCTAATACCCATGGTTTCTTGGTACGCGGATCAAGGCGCATGATTTCAGGATAGAAGCTTTTATAGAGTATATTTGCTGGTGTTCCTGTTGCTTCAAAGAAGGTCATGGCAATTTTGAAAAGTCCCGCCGCGCTGGGACCGATAAAAATTCCGACCAGCAGTGTACTGCAAGAATTTTGAGCTGCCCAAATCGAATGAGATAGATTTGTAGCCCAAACGAAGTTCCAACATCCTGGAATACGCTTGCTTGCTTTAAAGAGAGAAGGTCGCAATGCATTATGTAAGTTATGTCGCTTAAGCTCTTGTCGAGCGAACCACCAGAAGAGCGATCCCCCAAACAGGTTAGCTAAGTACCAAGAGACGACAAAACCTGCAAAGCCCAAGTTACCGAAGTAGGAGATAAGGCTGCCAATGGCAATTAACAGCGGTTTAACGGCCTGCTGGATTGCAATAAGATCGAATCTATCCAACGTCCTGAGAATACCTGTTGGCGTAGACGAGGCCATCGATGGTATCAAGGTACAGTAGAGTAGGGCGAGCTTAAAAGAGGTCGCATCCAAACCTAAAGAGTGCGACAGGAAGGGGAGTAATAGCATACCGCCCGCGATCGCCACCACGCTACTGGCAATGTCCAATCCAAAAGAGAAGCCGATTACATCGCGCAGACGTTGGTGATTACCGCTAGTGTGTGCGGGGGTCCCGTACTGTACAACGAATTGCCAGGTTTGGAACTTCACAAAATCGCTAATGGCTTTGGTATAGGATTGGATAACGACCAAAGTCCCAAATAACTGGGGGGTCATGCCCTTACCTGCACAGGAGAGTGCTAAGAGGCCAAGAAGCGCACTGACCACATTTCCCGAGAGTAAATAGACGCTGTTTCGAAGGATAGTGCGAAAAGCACCGTCTGAAAACCAATTTTTCATTAAGACCAACTCTAAGACAGTATTAAATAATGATTAGGTATGACTTCTTCAGGCCAATCTAATAGGGTGGAGTATTCGCAACGCTGATGGCGGAGGGATCCCAATTGGAAACGAAGGCGTGATGCGATATTTTTTACTGTGCACTTAAGTGTTACCTCAGTGTCGTAAAGGCATTGTTGCTTCAATTTCGAATGCAGCATGATAAAGCATTCGCGCCGTATTGTTAAGCTTGCCTGTTGTTGAACAGTGCGGCGGCGGCTTAAAGAGTCTTTGCAAAAAGAGGGAATTGATAGGGAAAGGTAAGCGGAAGGCAACGCCGTTTATCGATCATTTTTTTATTTTTGTAACAGTATAATGCTTAAGTTGAACGGCTCATTAGTTTGCTATGTGTTAACATTCATTAATCCATCAACCTTTACTCACCCTTAATGGCCGAGGAAGGATGAATAGAAATTTACTCGTATTGAGAGCGTACTGCGGGGTTAAGCTAGGTTATGTATTTGTTTGAGCGCTATGTCATGAAAGAAACGCGCAACGTCGTTCTGATGATTGTTGGTTTCTTAATCTTTATCTTTACTATTTATTCCGCTCAACGTTACCTCACTGATGCGGCGAACGGCACCCTTGCGCTAAAAGCAGTGTTTGTCATTGTCTTTTATAAGGCACTTATTGCGTTAGAGATGCTGTTACCGATCGGTCTCTATGTGGCCACGGCAATTTCATTAGGGCAGCTTTACAGTGATTCAGAGATCACCGCCGCTTTAGCGGCAGGGATCTCGCCCTTAAGACTGTATCGTGGAATTTTATTACTGGCTATACCGGTCGGCATAGTATGCGCTTTACTCTCAATGTATGGCAGACCTTGGGCCTACGCGCACATCGATCAGTTAATGCAGCAATCGCAATCCAGTTTCGATGTTAGCCACTTGCAAGCTAATAAATTTAATATTGAAGATGATGGCACCATGGTTCATGCCCAGACCATTACGCCAACCGATAACCATATACAGAATACGTTTATCTATACTACCGATAAAGGGGTGACGAAAGTCTTTCGCTCGCAAGTGGGAAGTATTGATAACACTCGGCCGCAGAATCCTATCGCTCATCTACAATCTGGTTCAGCTTATACTTTCGAACATGGCTCGAACAACGACAGCCAGCAAACCTATCGTAATTTAGCGATAAACTTGAAGCCCGCTGCGGACGACGAAGAGGTTCGCAGTAAGGCGAAATCAATGAAAACGCTGGAGCACTCGCGTGATTTATCCGATATTGCCGAACGGCAGTGGCGACAGACGCGCGGAATCAACGCGATATTAATGACATTGTTAGCTATCCCTCTGAGTCGGGTTCGCCCACGCCAGGGGCGTTTTTCAGTGTTGCTGCCACTGGCCCTAGTCTTTATTGTGATCTTTTTTGCTGGCAATATCTGTCGAACGCTGGTCAGTAACGGGATGCTACCGCCGATTATCGGGGTGTGGTTGGTATCTTGGATTATGCTAGTCGGTAACCTTTATTTCTGGGTCAGAGACTCTTCGCTCTTAAAGAAGTGGTTTAAATGAATATTTTTTCGCGTTATTTAATCCGCCATTTATTTATCGGCTATTTCGCGGCAGCACTCCTGCTTGTACCGCTATTCACACTTTTCGATTTTATCTCTGAGTTGGAAGATGTCTCTGCAACTTACAGTTGGGGACAAGCCCTGCTGGTCGTTGTCTTACTGATTCCGCGCTGTCTCGTCAACTTAAGCCCTTTTATCGCCTTATTGGGGGGAATTGTAGGCTTGGGGAATATGTCAAAAAATATGGAACTGACGGCAATACGTTGTGCTGGCTTCTCCATAGTGAGTATTGCGAAAGTAGTACTTATCTCAGGAGTCATGTTCACAGCGTCCTTAGCGGTAGTCGACGAGTGGGTTGCCTCACCGTTGCAGCAGCAAGCGCAGATACGTAAAGAGACAGCACTGGCAGAGAGCCAAGATAGCGACCCGAGTGCTAAGACAATTTGGGGTCAGCAAGGAGAAGAGTTTGTTCGTATCGATCACCTTGATAGAGATGGCCAGCCGCAAAATATTGAGATCTTTGACTATAACGGCGATTTGACGTTGAAGGATTATTTATTCGCGCAGTCGGCAACCTACGGTGAGGGGAACATTTGGACGCTACACAATGTTAAGCACACGCAATGGCAGGGCGATCGTCAGACGACAAACCAGCAAGCGACGTTGGCTTGGCACTCCATCTTTAATAGTAATAACTTGAAGCAACTCCAGCTATCGAGTGAGAGCTATTCAATTCCACAGTTGAAAAGCTATATTCACTATCTTAAGGATACCGCCCAGCCCTCTATGGAGTACCGTTCGGCGTTGTGGCAAAAACTGGGACGGCCTATTTTGGTTTTAGCAATGGTACTGCTAATCATCCCGTTCAGCTTTGTTAACGCTCGTGATACGGGTATGGGAAACCGACTCTCTTTAGGCGTAATTATTGGGCTGGTAACTTATATCATCTATCAGATATGTATTAACCTTGGATTAATATTCTCTGTTACCCCATTAATAGCCGTGGTGTTACCGCCAATCCTAATGTTGGTCACGTCAATAGGGTTAGTCTATCGTTTTAACAAAAGTAAATAGGGAACTAAGCGCGGAAGGTCATCTTATATTCAACGCCTCACCGAATTTAACGGTGAGGCGTGGTTTAACTCTATTTGACTAGGGTAACTTTTTTTACGTCGATATCGGTTTTGTTGTGATCTTTATCAACTTCACCCTCAAGTCTTACGGTGTCATTAGGTGATACCGACTGACCCATCCACTTATTGTCATCGATTTCTACGACTACCGTGCCAGTACTGTCCATAAATTCGTAATGTTCATGGCTGATCTTTTTAGTGATCTTACCTTGAAGTACAACCTTAGTATCATCCTGCAGGCTCTTAGACTGTGCTACCGTGAAAGTTTTATGTGGGCCATTAAAACCACCTTGTTGTTGGCCTTCGCTACCCGGGCCAGTGAAACCCGCTTGCTGGGCCAGTGCAGGGAGGGTCAAACTCGTCAACAACGATATTAATAATAACTTTTTCACGACTATCTCCTTATTGAGGTTATCGATACAGAATAGCAGCGAGTTGTAACAAAATTTGCAAAACGCCCATGACTTTTTGGGTTTTGTGATCCCTGCGACTAATCGCTGTAATAATCTGAACTAATGCGGAGTATAGCGTTTTCGTATATTCCGAATTGGCGTTGATGTTGCTTATAGCGCATGAAGAAAATTTGGCGTAATCCAGACTGTACTGGGCCTCTTATCTCGCCATCAGTCCGTGGACGAGCCTATTTGATTGAGATTAAGCTTAAAGGCAAGCCCCCCGACAAAAAGCATTAGCAGCAGGACCAAACAAAATGAGATGGATAATGAGCTAAAGTGGGCAACATAACCGATAATCGCAGGACCACTTAATACGCCAAGATAGCCTAACGTTGTCATCGCTGGTACTGCGACGGATTGCGGCATAACAGTTTGTTGACCGACGACGGAAAACATCACCGGTACTATATTTGCACAGCCTGCACCGACTAAGGCGTAGCCAATTAGTGAAAGATGCCAGACCGGAATAAAAATCACCATCGCTAAACCTAATGCCGCAATAACCGATCCGGCTACCACTACCTTTAATCGACCAAAGTATCTCACCACTTTGTCGCCTGTTAACCGAGCAAGCGTCATCGCCACCGCAAAACAGGTATACCCCAATCCGCCAAGTGTTTCAGGCATAGCCCTAACTTGTGTGAGATATACTGCACTCCAATCCAACACTGTTCCTTCGGTTAAAAATACTGAAAAACAGACAATACCTAATAATAAAACGATGCCGTGTGGTACGGCAAAAGCTGGACCCTCTTTCGGGTTAGCGTAAGTCAAGAGCCCGGGATAACTGAGTACAGCAAGCACCACCACGCAGAGTATGATGACGCCAATACTGACGGTAACGTTAATGCCTAATGCTAAGAGCAGCGTCATCAGTCCCGCTCCAGCAATGCCACCAACGCTGTAAAGGCCATGGAAACCAGACATTAATGGCACCGTGGACACTTTCTCAACCAAAATGGCTTGGATATTCATGGCGCAATCAGTCACCCCTACGCCAATACCAAATAACAGCAACGCTAATCCCAGTAATATCGGTTGAGTGATCACCGCTAATAAGGGGAGGACTAAAATAACTAATACCAACGCAGCGATAATCACCTTACGGCATCCAAAACGGCTAGTTAACGCCCCAGTGATGGGCATAGTGATTAACGCGCCAACGCCTAAACAGAGTAATAGTGATCCTAAGGTCGCATCACTAACGCCTGTATTGCTTCTTGCGTAAGGGACCAGAACCGCCCACGTTGCCGTGATAAATCCGGCTACAAAAAAGGCTAATCGGGTGGCGAGCCGCGAGGTAGAGCCTTGTTTCTCCTGAAGCATAATATTCCTTATCTGCGCGATGTGAATGCACTAAGCATAGTGATGATTAAGTGACCTGTAAAAATCACCCTGTCTAACGAGTCATCCGGGAGCGTCCCAGCCCTGTGCGGGATAATACCTGGCCCTCGCTTGTCGGCTTAAAAACTTACGCGAGCAAAACAACCGTGTCGAGTTAAACACTGCGTCTATGTCGTAGCAAAGCGCTGCTTTAATCTACTCCGATAATAGAGGTTAATAGGTTGTCATGACCCCAATTGTCAGGTAGAACACCCTAACTCTATTAGTGAGTCTATCGTCATTACAGTATAAGCCTGACAATATTCTATAATTGACTATCTATCACTTGCTATGGGTCGATATCGTCTTCTACTTCGGAAGCTATGTACAAACTTGAGGAGTTCTTATGTCTGAACAATTTTTATCGCTGGCTAAAAAACGTCGTTCTATCTATGCGCTGGGCAAGGACATTTCACTCTCTGAAGATGAGGTAGTGAGTCTCATTAAAGAGGCTGTAAAGCAAGCACCCTCCGCCTTTAACTCACAAAGCTCCCGCGTCCTTATATTACTGGGGAACGAACATACTAAGTTCTGGGAGATCACCCGAGCGCAGCTAAAAAAAATTGTTCCAGAAGAGAAATTTCAGGCAACTTCCGATAAGTTAGAGAGCTTTGCTAACGCCGCAGGTTCAGTATTATTCTTCGAGGACCAAAATGTTGTGCAAACCTTACAGGAACAATTTCCCAGCTATGCTGATAATTTTCCCGTCTGGTCAGAGCACAGCACAGGCATCGCTCAATATGCAGTGTGGTTGGCTTTAGCCGAAAAAGATATCGGTGCTAATTTGCAACACTATAACCCTCTTGTCGACGAAGAGGTAAGAAAAGAATGGAACGTGCCGAGCTCATGGACACTGCGTGCGCAAATGAATTTTGGTTCGATTCTGCAGCCGGCCGGTGAGAAAACTTATATTGATGATAACGAGCGTTTTATTATCGCTAAATAAGCGCGCGATAAGCCTAGTTTGATTGCCTATTCTATCGAAAGCTAAGTCGAAGCTTAGGTAAAAGCATAGCGCCGAAAGGCGCTATTTTTTTAGGTACAGTCTCTCAATAGGGTGACTGTACCTAAAGCTATTCCTGGTCCATCGTTAATAGCTGTCTGTGTTAGCCAGATAACGTGACATGCTCCCTATAGTACTTATGAGCTTAATAGCGAACATTTAACCTCCTCTTTAAACTTATTTTCAAAAAGCTATGCGCGTTTTGTTATTTAAACTCTGAAAACTCCACCCCTATTATGGCGGTATCAGGTAACGAATAATAATAACGAGGCAGTCTATGCAAGGGATGAAATTAAGTCTTTTAACAGGTTCGCTATGGGCGGCGAGTGTATTGGTAGCGTCATCGGCTTGGTCTGCTCAGCAGCCAGTACAGGGCGGAACGCTAATCTATCTTGAACAGCAAGCTCACACTGCGCTCTATCCCCCTGCGGGAGGTTTCTACCCCAACGGCGGGATATTGAATCAAATCACCGACAAGCTTACCTGGCAAAATCCCAAGACCTTAGCAATAGAGCCATGGATCGCGAAGAGTTGGCAGAGCAACGCACAGAAAACGGAATGGACTTTCTCACTTCGCCCTGGAGTCACCTTCTCTGATGGCTCACCACTTGATGCGGCAGCCGTAGCGAAAAACTTTGACACCTATGGTTTAGGCAATAAGGCAAAGCACCTTACGGTTTCGGAAGTGATCAATAATTATGATCATAGCGAGGTTATCGATCCTCTCACAGTGAAATTCTATTTCAAAAAACCCTCACCAGGTTTTTTACAAGGGACGTCGGCCATTGGCTCTGGCCTCGTTTCATTATCAACCTTATCCAAAAGCCTTGAACAATTGGGAGATGCTCGTAATGTTATCGGATCCGGTCCTTTCGTCGTCTCGGCAGAGACCCTTGGACATGAGGTCGATCTCGTCGCACGCAAGGAATATAACTGGGCACCTCAAGGCGCGGTCCATCAAGGCCCTGCCTATTTACAGGGAGTTAAGGTTATAGTGACGCCTGAAGATGGGGTGCGCATTGGTGCGTTACTCGCGGGTCAGGCTGATTTTATTCGGCAAGTTCAGGCTTACGATGAAAAGCGCGTGGCCGCACAGCATTTCACCGTCTATGCCGAAGCGACGCGGGGGGTTAATGATAGCCTAAGCTTCCGCCCAGACAATCCACTAGTTAGCGATAGTCGAGTGCGTAAAGCACTATCTTTAGCAACCAATCGTCAGCAGATTATCGATACGCTCTTCTCACACCACTATCCGGCAGCCACCTCTGTGCTGGCCGCGAGTGCGGCGGGCTACATTCCCCTTCAAGATCTCTTACAGTACGATCCTAAACAAGCCGCTCAGCTGTTGGATGAAGCAGGGTGGCCTCTAGGGAGCAACGGGATCAGAGAGAAACAGGGAGTGCCTCTGGCACTGAGCGTTTATATCTCACCGCCGCAACCGCAAAATAAAGAAGTTCTCCAATTAATTGCCAACCAGTGGAAAGCGATCGGTGTCATCTTGACGATACGTCAAGCCGATTCAGGCACTGCAGCAGTCAGTCGCCTCGATCCGATTAAAGCCCCGCTTATGGTCTCTGAGGTCGGGCGAGCCGATCCGGATGTAGTGAAAAGTATGTTTTATCCCACTAACCGCGATGCCTTACTGCAAAAAGGTGGGTTGAGCGATAAGGTAAAAGCTTTCCGCGATGACAAGTTGAATACGCTGTTATCTCAGATATCGACCGAGACCGATAATGCTAAACGATTGACCCTGACGGGGGATGCTCAGCGTTATCTCCTAGAACAAGCCTATGTTATTCCCATCTTCGAAGAGCCGCAGGTCTATGCTGGCGCGCCATGGTTAAATGGGATAAGTTTTGAGGCCGTCGGTCGCCCAGCGTTTTACGATACTTGGCTTGCCAAGCACTAGGGAGAGGGCGAATGACCAGCTATATAATCAAACGTCTCGTCCAAGGGGCGATCGTCTTATGGGCCGCCTGGACGCTATCCTTTATACTGCTGCAGCTACTGCCCGGCGATGCGATTCTAATTAAATTTCTCGATCCTTCGTTAGGGCTTAACGGCGATCAGATCGCGCAGATCCGTAAGGTATATGGCGAGGGAGTGCCGATATGGCAGCAATATTTTTCGGCGCTAAGTACTGTCCTACAGGGTAACCTCGGTTACTCTATCCAGCTCGGTGTACCGGTTACCGAGGTATTGGCGACCAACTTTCCGCAGACACTGAAGCTTATTATTCCCAGCTTTCTTCTCGCTATTGTAGTGGGTACCGGCTTGGCGGTTCTTGCGTGGATCCCGGCGCTCAAAGCGTTACGTAATCTACTTATTTCACTTCCTTCTTTACTGGTCTCGTTACCCGTATTCTGGTTAGGGATCGTATTGATTCAATTGTTCTCTTTTCAGTTGCACTGGGTATCGGTGATCAATCGCTCCCCGATCGGCGGGATGGTGTTGCCAGTGATCACCCTCGCACTCCCCATTGCGGCCCCGTTAGCCCAGATCTTTATGCGTAGTATCGATCAGGTCCGTACACAGCCCTTTGTCGCGGCTGCGCGATCGCGAGGCTTGAGCCAGCAACGAGTGCTATTTCGACACATACTGCGTAATGCCAGTTTGCCGCTACTAACGGTGGCGGGCTTACTGCTGGGAGAGCTCATCGCCGGGGCTTTAGTGACCGAGACAGTATTTGGCTTGAATGGCTTGGGGCAGGTGACGCAGCAGGCGGTCGATGCTCAAGATGTTAATGTGCTACAGGGTATAGTGATCATCTCTGCCGTGGCCTATGTATTCATTAATTTAGTCGTCGATCTGCTAACGCCGTTGCTGGATCCCCGCTTAACACTATTAAGAGGAGAGCCGAGATGAGCCTGACCGACACTCTCGGGTTATTGACCCGCCCCCGTGCAGCCTCGAGGCGGCGTGGACCTATTCGCTATGGATTATGGGCGGCTGGAGCCATTATTTTTATCGCCGTGATGGCGGCGTTATTTCCGCAGCTGTTTACCCATTATGATCCTTACACTGGCATCGACGGGGCTCAATTAGTTGCCCCAGGCCATCTTTACTGGCTCGGTACCGATCAGCTTGGTAGAGATCTCTACACACGTATTATTTTTGGCGCACGTTGGTCATTAACTGCAGCCAGTGCTGCGGTTGCCGTAGGATGTCTGTTGGGATCCCTCCTGGGAATGCTGACGGCATTTGCCGGAGGCAAAGCCGAAAGTATTACGATGAGGGTTATCGACGTTCTATTATCGATTCCCGCACTGCTTTTATCATTGAGCATCATTATCTTACTTGGCGTCGGGAATACCCACGCCGCCATCGCGGTCGGCTGTGCGTCCATTGCGAATTTTGCCCGCTTGGCTAGAGCAGAAGTCCTGACTATCCGCCAGCAAGATTATATCGAGGCAGCATTTGGCAGTGGTGGAGGTTTCTTCACGGTATTTATAAAGCATGTCTTACCGAATGCATTACCGACACTCCTCGCTTTCGCTGCCCTACAATTTGGCCAAGCTATCTTGGCGCTTTCGACACTCAGTTTCCTTGGCTTTGGCAGCCCGCCGCCGATCCCCGAATGGGGATTATTGATTGCTGAAGGACGTAACTATCTCGCAACTGCCTGGTGGCTGACGGTTTTTCCGGGGCTACTGGTGATGGTTATCGTCCTCGCAACCAACCGTATCAGCCGTGCTATCTCGGGAGAAAAACGATGACAACGCAACGCATACCGGTTCTAAATGTCGAAAACCTGAGTATTAGTTATTACTCCGACGACAGCTGGCAAGAGAGAGTACATCAAGCCAGCTTCTCGATTAGTGCGGGAGAGATGCTAGCCGTTGTCGGCGAGTCGGGTTCGGGTAAAACCACCACCGCGCAGTCTGTGTTGGGACTTTTACCCGAAAATGGTCGTCGCGCTGGCGGTAAGATTTTCTTCCAAGGTGAAGAGATCAGCCAGTGGTCGTCCCGCCGACTCGACACGCTACGGGGGTCGCATATCAGCCTCATCCCCCAAGATCCGGGAAATTCATTAAGTCCGTTGAAAACGGTCGGTGTGCAAATCGAGGAAGTGCTTAAACTCGGCGAGCAACGACTGTCGCGTAAGCAGTTGCAACAACGCGCGATTGACCTCTTAACACGTGTTGGTCTCAGCCATCCCCAACAACGCTACGCGCAGTACCCTCACCAATTATCGGGTGGTATGAAGCAACGCGTTCTGATCGCTATCGCGATAGCGCTACAACCTGCATTAATCATTGCCGACGAGCCGACCAGTGCTCTAGATGTCACCGTGCAACAGCACATTATGACGTTAATCGATGCGTTACGTCATGAGTTCGGAACGGCAGTGTTATTTGTAACCCATGACCTCGCGTTGGCGAGCGCCCATGCCGATAGGTTAGCCGTATTCCAGCAGGGCAAGTTGGTTGAACAGGGAAAAACGGGTGAGGTGGTGGGTCATCCGCAGCATCCTTATACGGCTGGGCTAATGAGCGATGTCGCTGACAACTATCGCATAACGGCTCCTCTTCCCCCTTTGACGCCTAACTTCTCGCCAGCAATACGGTTGCAAGGCGTGCGCAAACAGTTCCCGCTTACTCGACAACAGAAACTATTGGCCCTAGAAGATATTTCGTTAACGGTTCAGCGGGGAACAATTCATGCAATAGTTGGCGAATCAGGCTCGGGTAAAACGACTTTAGCTAGGATCTTATTAGGTTTCGAACAGGCGGATGCTGGCTCAATCGAGATCGGTGGGCAATCGGTGGCGGGTTACTCGCGTGAGCAGTGGCGGATGCTTAGGAAAAAAATACAGTTCGTGTACCAGAACCCTTTCTCTTCACTGGACCCACGCCAGACGCTCTTTGCCGTGATCGAGGAGCCGCTTCTCAATTTCGAGCCGCTGACCCGTGAACAACGTAGGGAAAAAGTGTTGGCGGTGACCCGTCAGGTCGCCCTAGATCCTGCACTCTTGTCGTGCCGTGCACAGCATCTTTCTGGCGGACAGCGGCAGCGCGTCGCGATTGCACGAGCATTGATTGTCGAGCCAGAAATATTGGTACTCGATGAGGCCACCTCAGCCCTAGATGTCACCGTACAAGCGCAGATCCTTCGCTTATTACAATCGTTACAGCAGCAACTATCGCTCACCTACCTCTTTATCACCCACGACCTACAGGTGGTTCGTCGTATCGCCCATCGGGTAACTGTTTTACGCGGCGGGGTACAGGTGGAGGAGGGGGAGACCGCTCAGCTCTTTGCGACCCCGCAACATGCCTACACTAAGCAACTCCTCGCGGCTATTCCAGCCTTTCAACATCTTCAGGAGGCTTATACCTAATGTTAAAACGAATCGGTTTTTTTACTCGTTTACTGGATAAAGTCCCTGCCGCCGAACGTTATCGACTCGCGACTCGGCAGATCCAGCACGCAGAAAAGTTGGGTTTCGACAGTGCTTGGGTCGCTCAGCACCACTTTCACGAAAGCGAAGGGGGACTCCCTTCACCGCTAGTCTTTTTGGCGCATGTGGGCGCACAGACTCAGCGGATTCGTCTCGGTACCGGGATCATTACCCTGCCAATGGAAAATGCGGTACGGGTGGCGGAAGATGCCGCCGTGACCGATCTACTGCTTGGTGGCCGCCTTGAACTTGGCCTCGGTTCGGGGGGGACACCAAGTTCTTTTCAGAATTTCGGCTTAACCTTCGCGCAACGCGGTGAGGTCTTTACCGAGCATCTCACAACGCTACAGGATGCGTGGCAGGGGAGAAAACTCGGGGATACTGAGAATTATTTATACCCACCAGCCGCAACGCTGGCACAAAAAATCTGGATCGCTACCTTCTCCGAGCGGGGGGCGCAGCTGGCGGGAAAAGCCGGACATGGCTTGATGCTATCTAGGACTCAGCCGCGCCCGGTGGGCCAGCCTCATTTAGCCTTAGATGCCCTACAGAATCCTATTATCGATGCTTACCTCGAGGCATTACCCCGTGGCGTGGCGCCGCGTATCCTCGCCTCTCGTACCGCCTTTGTCGCAGACGATAGCGATTATGCTCGTAAAGTGGCATTGCCTGGCCTAACGGCTCAGGCAGAAGGCTATCGCCAAGCCGGTCATCAATTACGCGGTGAAACCCTCGACGATTTTATTGCTCAGTTTGATGCCCATATCGGCGCTCCACAGGATGTACTAAATTCGCTACAACGCGACAGATCATTGCAGCGGGTCACCGATATCTCCTTCCAAGTGCATTCGGTGGAGCCCTCGCATCAAGATGTGCTGCGTTCGTTGGAGCTGCTCTCCCGCTATATCAACCCAGAATTACGCAAGACTACGACTATCCCTGAACTAGAGAGGTCTTTATGAGTAACAATAATGATCTGATTCAGACCCTGTCGGCAATCGCAGAAGGCTCTGCACTCGCCGACAGTCGGCATACTCGCCAGGCGGCCACTGAACATACTCAGGGCTGCTACGAGGCATTATTTACCACGGCCACGGCGAGTTTTCCGTTGGCCGAACGGGTAGCGATAGCCGCGCAGGTTGCACAGTGGCACCAGGCTGATAGTTTATCGCAGCATTATCAAACACTCGATATCGCTGCTGAACCAACTCCCCACTTACAGGCGGCGCTAGACTTTGCTCGATACCTAACTTTCGAACCAGTCTCTGTCACGCCTCAGCACCTGCAACAGCTACAGCAAGCTGGCTGGCATACCGATAGCTTGATCACCTTGGCCCAGTTGATTGCATTTGTAAGCTTTCAAAGTCGATTAATTACCGGTTTTACTCTGCTAACTGCTTTAACAGAACCCAGTGCTGTGGAGGTTAACCCTCCTGCCACCACGGCTGGGCGCTGGCACATGCAGTCGCGCACCGCTGGAAACCGTCGCGCCCCCCAAGCTTTTACCCGCAAAGAGCTTGGCTGGGAACCTTGGCTAGCCCCTAAAGCTTTCGATTCGTTCAGCGAACAGCAGCAACAAGTGCTGACCCGTTTTGGTCACCAACATTCCGACTACTTCCTGTTATTGGGTCACGATCAGCCAGTGCTAGAGCAAAGAACACTGATCGACAAAGGTATTTTCTACACCCCAGGCGGATTGAGCCGCGCCGAACGCGAGTTAGCTGCAACGGTAGTGAGTAAGGTCAATGGCTGCATTTACTGTGCGTCAGTCCATGCGAGAAAAGCGAGCCAGTTCTCTAAAAAAACCGAAGAGATTGCGCTACTTTTGCAGGTACAACCGGGGGATGAATTAGCTGCGGGCCAGTCGGACCGCTGGCAAGCAGAGATCGAGGCCGTCGCCGCGCTATCACTAACCCCGCCGCGCCTCACCCAAGAGCATTTACTCGCATTACAACGACAGTCATTAACAACCTTAGAAATCACCGACCTTATTCAATCAGCGGCTTTTTTTGCCTGGGCAAACCGTTTGATGCTAACGCTCGGCGAACCCTTTATCCCTGAACAGCAAGCGGTCGAGGGGATACAAGAGGCGAAGAGTGCATAAGCAAGAAGACAGTGCTCAATGTGGGGAAGGGATAGGTAAGGGCGTTGATGGGTGAGGCGTTGAGCGAGTTATTAACTTAATAAGCCCTCGAGATAGTTGAGTTTGTGGGCTTTTAGCCGAGTAATATTCTGACTCAAATAATCTAACGTCTCTGGCTAATAACTCGTTAAGGCGGATGTCGTGTGTATACAACCGCTCACCAATAACATTACCTGTCAACTCTGAAAATACAGTTTCTAGTGTGGCTCTATCAATTCCTAGAGCCAATATGGCATCATCGCATTCTTGATCAAAACGGTTTAGCCGTCGAATTATTTCCTTACGTTGTACTCGATAGATGATTCGATAATACTAGCAAATTCATTACGCCCAAAAGCATAAATACTCTTGTCAGCATATCCTTGAGGTAGCCAATCATTGGCAGGAGAGCGGGAATCTACTAATCTCAGTTGCTGACGAAACTCCGTTTTATACCGGCTTGGGTCTTGTCTAAAAAGGGCAATGGCAAATTTTCCGCCACTTGGCAATCCATACCCGATCTCTGCCCCAGCGCCAAAAAAATCCTAAATTCATAGCTATCACCTATTTATTCAATTTCGTTAGTGTGAGTGAAAAACAATATTTAAATAGATTTTATATAATCATGGCCTTTTTATTAATAAAAAGGCCATTTTCTTGATTTTCTATAGGCTACTGATAGTCATCAGCGAGTCCACTACTGAATAAAGTCTCTGCATTTTCAGCGATAGCAACAGCATCCTGCACATCCTGCCGTTTCAAATCTAGTACCCGTAATTTGCCCTTCACTTCGGCGACGGATTCGATTCGTCTGTAAACATCAGAATGATGCTTAGCATACAACGCCAGCCCTTTCAGTTTAGGCAAAGCATCAGCAAGATGCAGGCTATGTGGATCTACTAGGTCCACAACAACTTGGCCATCCTGTTTGGCAAAGAACAGGAAATCGGGGCGAACAATCTTGTACTGTTCAGCTTCAACATAGGCGATTCCCAGCGACGACTGCCCTGTGTACTGTGGATT
>Ga0153974_1000030_pt1 | contig 32941 bp, 51 predicted proteins | sample TSGA058MetaG_FD_104741 | JGI IMG/M metagenome (GOLD analysis project Ga0153974, IMG submission 104741) | Attine ant fungus gardens microbial communities from Georgia, USA - TSGA058 MetaG | ecosystem: Host-associated > Fungi > Mycelium > Unclassified | place: USA: Georgia, Yuchi Wildlife... | reverse complement strand
TGAACGCAAGCCGCAGCTAAGGGAGCGTAGCGAGTCTGAACGGGTGAGGCTCGGGCGCGTAGCGCGTACCCTTTACCCCTGTCCCCTGTAAAAACTTTTTACGGGTGATGGTTCGCATAGCGAGCCATCGCCCTGATAAACCGCCTTTTGGTTTTTAATTCTTTTTATCTTTTTGTGGATAAATAAAAATGCGGTTTGTTATATAAGGTTTGTTAAATAAGGTTTGTTAAAAGAGTTAAAAAAGACTTGTTACGGGTCAAAAAACCACTTCTATCTTATTGATATTAATGATAAATAGTTATCCACAAGGGTCTAAAGTACGATAGTGCAGGGGTCTAAAGTACGATAGTTAGGGGTCTAAAGTACGATAGTGCAGGGGTCTAAAGTACGATAGTGCAGGGGTCTAAAGTACGATAGTCGGGGTCTAAAGTACGATAGTGCAGGGGTCTAAAGTACGATAGTTCAATAGTTGAAATTTTATGTGTTTTTTTTACATAAATTGTGGTTTTTTTAGTGACAACTACAACAGGGTACGATAGTATTATGTTAATGCAGTGTAATTTTTATAACTTACATATTATTAGGTACGATAAGAGAATCCCTAAATGACAACTCTTAAAGAAAGAAAACATAAAGACTACTTAGTGATCGACGATATTAACATCGAGAGCTTTAAAGACGATATTGCCAGCATGGAACATCCTTTTTTTGCGTTGAAAGCTGGAGATACTAAAGAGCGAGTTTATGAACATAATAATAATAAAGTTATTTTAAAATCTAATAGCGATGGTTTAGCAACGGTTTTTGATAAAGATATATGGATATATATAATTTCTAAATTAAAATCAATTAATAGTTCAGAGGAAATGATAACTAATACTGTTTATTTTACACCTTACGATTATATTGTTAAAACAAATCGTAGTTTAGGGGGTAAAGGGTATGAGTTACTGAAAAAAAGCCTTTCGCGGCTCAAAGGCACTACAATTCAGACCAATATTAATCATCAAAATGGATCTAATCATATATCCCAATTTGGGCTTATTGATTCTTGGTCAATGGTAGAATCAGAAAGTAAAGGAAATATAAAAAATGGTATGGTTAAGGTGGTTTTACCAGATTGGATTGTAAAATCTGCTTTAATCGATAATAATATTCTTAAAATAAATGATGATTATTTCAGGATTAGAAAAGCACTCCATAGACGTTTTTATGAGTTAGCTAGAAAACATTGTGGAGATAAGGAAAATTTTATCATAAGCATTGATAAATTTAGAAAGAAAACAGGATCAACAAAAACGGCTGTGGATTTTAGAAAGGAGATAGTTTCTATAGTTAAATCTAATGATTTGCCAGATTATCAATTTCTTATTGACGGTGTAAATGTTCAGATTGTTAATAAAGAAATTATTGATAGAAAATTGAGAAAAGCTAGTAAGTCTGGAAAAAAAGATTTTACTATACCAGATGAACCAGATACAAAAATCCCACATGGTTTTAGGGGGGAGTAATGAGTAATATTATAAAATTTCCACAACCAGATAACGATAATGCAAACGATGATGAATATCAAACGACAAAAAATCCTAGTAAGCTAGGGCGCATTTTTTTCTATCTAAGGGTTATTCTCGCGGTAATGGCTGATCAGGCTTTAATACTCGTATTTAGCTTGCTTTTCGCTTTTCGTGGTTTGATTATCTTCGGCGGCGTGGTGTTTTTCATTGCTCATTTACTGAATGGCGGATCATGGAAAGACAACACATCTATGATGTTTTTGGGGCTATGGGTGCTGTGTAATATAGGGTCTGATTGGCTTGTCGATGCTCAACCTTTCCATAAAATTCTAAGAGTAAAAGTTGATGGAAATAGTTGATGATGGTTTAATGCGACGCAGGATAGCCCAACAAGGGTGAAATGGAGCCATTCGGCATCATTCACCTTGTTGGGCGGTAACTTGCAGTTGGCTCTCGGGGGTAAAAAATGTTTAGATTAAGAAGTTTTTTAAGCGATGAAAAACAAAAGGCTTTACTGATTATCAAAGATAACTTACAGCCTGATTACTGCGTGTTATCAAAAGTAAGGTTAAGTGAATTTTTTTATCCAACTGCTGAGTCGGGTAGTAGTGATTTTCTTCAAAACTTTAGTGAATCTAATAAGGTGAGTATTGATTTTATCATATATTCGTTAGTGAGTAATAAGCCTTTATTGTTTGTTTTTTATGGCGACAATCCATTGCCTGACGTATTAAAAAACTCTAGTGTGATTGACTCTATCAACATCGAAAATCAACTAGAGCTAATGACCAATGAAAAGTTAGTGCAATTCTATTTAGCTGAGTGAGTGATAAGCTCAATAAGTCTATCGCCACTAACAAGAACGGTGTAAGAGGTTTTTTTTATTTCACTCATTAGATTTTTACTTGTTCGTCCAGTATGGCAAAAAAAACCACTAACGTTACTTTTTTTGCAAAGTTCCTCAAATTCCCTGACGTGTTTAGGGTTTATCAATCCTTTGTACCGCTTGGCTTGTATTAAGCATACATCACCATCAATAATGACCTTTCCATCAATACCGCCATCGCCCGTATAGCGTTTGTTTCGGATAACTTTATAGCCTTTTTTAGCAAAGGAATCTAAAATCAACTCCTCAAAAACAAATGGATCTATTTTTCTAAGATAAGCGATTTTCTGCCCGTCATTTTCAAAGCTACTGATTTTCTCTAAGACTTTTTTAGAGGTCTTTTTGTTGCGCTCATGCCGTCTATTTTTCTTGAAAAAAGTTTTGTAGATAAAACTGGTTATAATGAAAATTAGTATTACATAAGCATAAATCGGGGTATGGAATGGGGTAGCCATAGTGACTCTCTTTGTTAACATAAACTATACAAAGGTAGCATATACGATTATCAAGTAAATGGTAGAATGTGATTATCAGTTAGCAATAACAGATAATTTTTAATCACTACATAGGTGAAATATGACCTCACTAATCATTAATAAACTTCCTGAAATCATCACCGCATTAGCGGCATTGATAACCTCATTATCGTTGTTAGTTAAAGCCATTAAAAGGAAGTGATTTAGATAGGTTGATACATTAAAATCTTTTTAAGGGTTTTAATGTATCAATAAGATATGTAAGCTACTAAATATTTTTATGGATCAGGTCTAATAAGTAATTAGCCATACAATCCTGCACCACAAAATCTGTGAGTTTGACGCTTTCATTTACGAACATAAATTCATCGCCTTGTCTTATTCTAACCTGTGTCGTAAGGATTGCTACGATGTCACAAAAATACTTACTATCTTCTGATGATATTTTTATGTTTGAAATATGATTAAGATTAATCAAGCGATCTTTCGTCTTAATCCAACCTTTTGATATTTTAAATCCATAATCACCCTCAAAATAATGCTCGTAAAACCTTATTATTTCATCATCATTGAGTAACTTATTATCAGCTAGTAATTTCATTTTTAGGGAGTGTACCCCATAGAAAATCAGATCTTTTCTGGTTGGTTTCGATTCTCTACTTTTATATTTTAGTTCTTTGTCTACTTCTGCTATGATTTTTTCTAAATTACTCATTTCTTACCTCATTATATATAGCTTTTACAAAGCCCCTTTTAAAGAGGCTTTATATTCTTTTCCTATTAATCACTTTCTAATTCTAACTTGTCTGCCAGTTCAAAGGTTTCAACTAAATATGGCTTTAGGTTCACTGTGTAATCACAAATACAGTCGTAACCGTCATTCCCATAAACAAAGAATACCAGCCCTTGTTCTGTTTCTGACTTAACATCAATATGGCACTCGTCAACGCCGTGGGCTTCTTCAATAATTGCCGCTACGTCTGTGCTGTTGTTAATATCTGTCGGTTCCCCATCGTGACGGATCGTAATCGTAAAGCCGTGGCTGATTAGCTCTTCAATGGCAGTCTTTAAAATTCTTTTTTCCATCGCAATACGTTTTTCAGTAGTCAATGACATATCTAAGCCTCAAATTTAATGTTTTTCATGGTTTGCCAATAAAACCGCCTGTAATGCACTCTAAGCGGTTTTCGTTAAAAGTCACATCATTGCACTGCTAGTTTTTTTTGTTCGTTCCTGATGGCTTTCATAAAGCCGTCAAATTGGCTTACTTTCATCGCTGGCACTGTGCAGCGTTCACCTTTTGCAATTGCATTGATTGCTGCTAACATACGATCTGACATGATTAAACCCTCTTACAGTTTGTTGTGTCTAGGCGGTTGCTCCAACAACCGCCATCCTTTCTCAATGACTCCTTACTTCCTCAATCCTCTTACTGTCGCCAGCCTGAGCCTGAGTGCGTCTTAACACGCTATTTAATGTTCTTATAAAGAATCATCTTTATAAATATACATACACAATCTTTATAAGTAAAGATTAATCTTTAATCATAGTAAAGATAGATCTTTATACACTGTAAAGATAGATATTTATAAATCTTTATAAATAATGCTTGCTATCTTTATCTGTAAAGACTAGTCTTTATGTAAGGTAAGTATTCATCTTTATCAATCTTTAAGGAATGGCTTTTATGAAAATTTTGTTTGCATCGAACAAGGGCGGCGTAGGAAAAACGACAACTCTCCTTAATATCGCGGCATGGTTACAACGTAACGGAAAGGCGGTTTGCTTAATCAAGGCAGATAGAAACAATGATATTTTTTCGTTTGTTGAGAAGCGTAAAGAAGCTTTAGGGCAGACGTTACCCGTTATCGAGCAGTTTGGTGATCTAGCCGCCTGTATCGAGCGCGCCGCGAATAAATATGAGTTTGTGTTAGTTGACTGTGCAGGGCATGACAGCGTTGAATTTAGGACAGCCCTACAGGTTTGTGATCTCTATCTCTGCCTGTTGAAGCCCTCTAGTGATTTCGAGGTAGAAACGCTAAACGAATTGACGGTAACAGTGAGAAAGGCTGAAAAGCTAAACCCTAAACTACGCTCTGTTGTTGTGCCGACTCGCGTTAAGCCTCAACGGTTTAACAAAGTAATTGAGTTACGGGCTGCGCTTACTGCTGATCCTATCTTTATTCAGCCAGTGAAAAGTTATATCTCTGAGCTATCTATCTTCGAGGACGCTTGCAATGCTGGCGTAGGTGTACACGATTGCGGTTCAGGTTCTAGTCTTGGTAAAGCAAAGGCTCAAATCGAATTGTTGTGTAAAGAAGTTGGCATCAACTCCTAGCTATTATGTAAAGATTGATATATACTGATCTTTATCAGTCTTTATTATTATTTATAGGGTTAAATAAAATGAGTAGTAAACTTAATATAAAAGCATCGGAAATAAGAGAACAAATAGCTCAATCAACACCTGATAAAAAAGCCTTTAGTAATGAGCCTAATCAAGTGCAAAAGGTAAAGCCTAAGCTGCAAAACTTCCGTTTTGATAATGAAACGGCGGCATTGTTGGATGATTTATCGTTTTTACTCTGCGGTAGCAATAAAACTCTAACGCTAAAAGCTGCTTTACACGCTTTACAGCAACTATCACCAGAACAACAACGAAACCTATTAATGAGTATTAAATAAGGAGAAGTTAATTATGTGGGCTTATTTGATAGAAAATCGCTACCTAATTTCGATAATTGGTATGCTTCTTACAATGTTATTCGGTATGGCATTTATGATGGGTGATAAACTATCAAGTGTTATCTCTCAATTTTTAGTTTTCTCTTTAAGATTTATTCCGTTATATATTTTCGTAGGTGTTGTTTTGTTTGGTGTACAATATATTAGTCATTAAAATATAGTTTGTATTCAAGAGGTGAGGGTTAAATTATGAACTTTGATCTTGAGTCGTCAATCAATGTATTGCTTTCTCTGATGTTTGCATTGTTACTGTTAGTTTATGTACTGTTCGCATTTTCAACTGGTAGCGCACTTAAAAATTTCCTCGATGGTAAGGGAAAGGATAATCGTAAACGCTAATTACGATTAACGCTAGACTGTGGCGGTTTGATTAAAAATGTTGCCGTGAGTGACTACCGTAAAGCGATTGAAAATCGAAAAGAAAAAAATAAGGAAGAAATAAAATGATAACATTCAACGATATTATCAACAATAAAATTGAAATCATTAATAATTTATCCACTGTTAACAATTGGATGCTAGGTATTATATCTGTTTTGTGTATTGCTTCACTCTACTACGCACTGAAGAAGAGAAGTTATTTTCTTTTATGGGCCGTGGTGATAATCAGTTTTTCTTTTTTTATAGTTGACTTCTTTTTTGTTACGCCAATAAAACAAGATTCTCTGTCTAAAATCGCGTATGTAAACATTATCAAAGATCAATGCTCGATTGTGTCTGTAAACCGTGCTAACCGTTATGTAAATATTAAAGGTGTTCCATTTTTCAATAATGAGGTTATGTCTATTAATATTGATTGTGGCGGAAAAAAACAAACTGTTGAAATCTGAGCTGTATAATAGATTAGTAGATAGCAGGGGGGTTATGGAAAATATTGTAACGGCACTATTCAGAATATCTCAACATCAGAGTATGACTCTATACTAAAAGGTAGGCATGAATATGAATAATTCAAACTATGACGAAATTTATAATGAAATAGTGGGGTATAAACGATTTAATGTTTTTAAGTCGAAGATTTTTGGATTTTTTACAATTTTTATTATGACTTTTGCAGCTTTCCTTTATCAAATGGGTGCAGAACATAAAAAGACCATGATTAGATATAATCATAGTCTTGAAGCTAACACATTTCTACAAGCTGAAAAAATAATTGACCTTGATAGCATTCAAAATGATTTAGCTAAAAAAATAACCGTTTCCTTTTTGGTTAAAGGTGATCGTGATGCTCTAATTTACTATTTTCTTAATAGTTGGCGGTTAGAGGATTATAATATTGATTCAAAAGATATTGAAAATCTCTATCTCGATAGATTTCTAAATCTCGCTAACGAGCTTCCCATAGATAAAAAAAATGGGGAAATTTTTAATACAGCAGCGTCTTACCTTGATTCCACTCTTAATCAGCGTGGTGATGCGCGGAAAATGTATATTAAAGCATGGCATAGTGGTGTTAAATCTGCCGCCTCCGATCTCTCTAGCAGTTATGAGTATAACGATACATTGCAATCCCATTTGTGGGGGCTTCTGGCTAAAAGCAACCTTTACGACAAAGTACCAAATCAGCTAACGATTAGCGAGATCAGTAAACTAGAAACTTTATAAATTAAAACTTGTTTATAAAGATGTTATGAGTTGGTAAGGAGTGAATTATGAGCAATAACACGGCAGATTTTAATTTTTTTAATGATTTCATGGGTAGCCATATACATACTATATATACAATAGGTATGATTATTTTTGCGTTGTACCAGTTTTCAAAATGCCGAGATAAAAATCCTAAGTTGGCATTTTCTATTTTGTCATTATCCTTGTTTATAACATTGATTGTTTTTTTATTAGGGTCAAAAAATAATTTGACCGAATACGCATCCCCTCCCTATAACATAATTCTCTATGTGGCAATATTGATAGCAATATTTTCTATGCCTGTAACACTCTATTTTGATTTCAAAAAAAGTGATGATGAATCAGAAGAAAGTGACGATGAACCAGAAAAAAAACACACTGAATCAACTAGTAATTCATCAAGCCCTGAAATTATCAACAATCAAGAGCTAATAGATTCGAAAAAAAGAAAGATATTGATTGAGATAGATAGTCTAAAATCAAGGTTATCGGAGCATGAAGGAAAAAAGAATATTTTAGAGTCAGATTTATGGCTTAATTCTTTTAAGACTAAAACGGGGTTCTTGGCTATTACTGAAAATGAGTATGGCAGAAACAAAGCAAGGCAGACCGCTATAGGTAATGAAGAAACAGAAATCAGGTCGCTAAGAGCAAAGATTAATGGTTTAAAAGAGAACGCCGCCAAGCTATCAACTAGCGTAGTCTGTTGATTGCTTGGGGGAGTTGAACAAGCCCGAGAGGGCGCGTAGAGGTTTTTAATAAGAGGGGCTTATGGATTTTAATTTTATACTTACTCTAGTACTTATAGTTTTAGGTGTTTTATTATTCGGTTGTTTGTTGTTTTTGTATTTTCGTGGGTTTACAGTATCGTCTATTTTTGTTTTTATATTAGGTGCTATGATTTCTTGCTATGTCATTAATCACGGTGATTATATGATGGTTAATAATATGGCAAATGATGAAACGCTATCTATAATAAAAGGTATTTTATACTTATATATGATATTAGCTCCATCTGTGATGATATACTTTCATTTTAAGAAAAGAGAAGATTAATAAAAAAGCACTCAAAAGAGTGCTTTAAGTTATCCACAAAAACAGTGGATAAAATCTGTATAACCTAATCTGGCAATGAGTTAAAACTGTATCTTTCAGAAGAAAACCTCCTAAATGCAGGGGGAAGTGATAGCATGAAAGAAATAAAAATATCTAATTTAAGTGCTAAAATAATTATAGGTTGTGGGTTTTCTAATAAAACATTTACTGAATCATTAGAGAGCGTCAATCGTGCTACCGCTGTCCAAAATAAGATAATCGGCATCTTAGTGATAAATAACCCCGAGAAACTTCTTACAAAGGTTGTAGTGCCTTCCACTAACCCCATCATAAACCCTACTACCTTTATCGTTGTGTCTTTCATTGTGACCTCGCAAAAAAAAGAAGCATCATAATGATGCTTCTTATAACTAAAGTTTACTACTCTGATTGTTGATCAGGTTTTTCAATCAGGAAATCATCAAGGCTAAAGCCCTCATCAAGAAGTTTAGCTAATGGTAAAGGTGTTCTGCCTCTACCTGCCCACTCTTGATCTTCCCCTTTTTCATTCGGGAATCGGTATTTTGGAGCCGCCGCCGCTTTTTTGTTTTTCTTTGTTTTCTCTGTACTTGCAACGTCTGCAAGTAAACTCAAATCAAAACCGATTTGTTTAGCGTGTTCAATCACTGATTGACGTAAGGCTTCTTGTTTCTCGGCTTCACGTTTTTCTGCTTCGTATGCTTCGCGTTTTTCTTCTGCGATAGCTTGTAGCTTACCGATCACTTGCTCAATATCATTGTAATCAAAATCGCTAGTCGCTTTGCGTAACGCTGTGATACTACTTAATGCTTTAGCGATGATTTCGTTTTCTTCTGATTTAGAAATTTCCATTATATAACCCTCTTTATTGAATGTTGTTAACTATACGACATACCGCCATACTGAGGACGGTACTTTATCGTAAAGTTTTTTCATAGTAATTTCAGCCCTGCGGTGATCGGCTGCGCTTTCAAAAGCGATTAACTCTTTCCCTGATAATCTAGGCTTTGCATTTTCATAGACCTTTTCAAGCGTATCAAGGCAACTGCACCGCCTAAATTGGTGTAACCACTCTAATTGATTTTTCATAGTTTACGGCTTTTTATTGTTAGATGTAAAACCTGTTCTTTTTGTTCCCTTATCAAAGGTGACAATGGCATCAAATTTAGTGCCATCTTTTTTTATAAATCCTTTTATTTCTCCCGTTTTTCCTTTCGTAGCTAATGTCGTGAGTTGCGCGTCTGTTAATTTTTTACTCGCTACAACACGCCATAGCTTCATGCAGTTATCGCCTGAACAAAATAACCCTTTATCATTCATGCGACAAACACTATCGCAAATCGGACATTTTATCTCGGGGGCTTTCGGATAAACGGGTTTTGTTTTCCCTGTTGCTTTGTCTTCCAGCATGATCACGGCATCAAAGGGTTTATCGTCCTTATTTTTAAATCCTTTGATTAAAGGTGTTTCACCTGTTTTGAGTAGCTTTTCGATCTGCGCCGTTGTGAGTTCTTTTTTAAACTGTGTTTTCCATAGCGTGAATTGACACTCTGTATTGCTGCATTTAAGCGTTTTAGGCGTATCTCTGAGCGTCTGACCGCATGAAGGGCAAGGTTCACTGATACCGCCGCTAATTGCTTGGCTTAAATCGCCTATTTGCGAATCATTAACCAGTTGAGTGATTTCTTCGTATAGCTCATTAATAAAATCAGCTACCCGTAAATTTCCTTGCTCGATTTCATTTTGTTTTTCTGACCATAGGGCGGTTAAGTCGGGGTCTGTAATTTTTTTAGGGAGTGAATCAATAAGCGTTAACCCTGCTTCGGTTGGAATCAGCTTTCCTTTTTGGTCAGTGATGTAATTGCGTTTTTTCAAGGTTTCAAGTATAGCGGCGCGTGTTGCTGGCGTTCCTATGCCTCCATGCTCATCTTTTTTATCAGCATCTTTGGCTTTAAGTAGTTTTTTGATTTCTGGATCAGACACAAAATCGGCAACTCTGACTAGGGCGGCAAGTAAACTCGCTTCGGTAAAGAGTGGCGGTGCTTTGGTTTCTGCTTGCTGCATCGTCACGGCACTAATGCCGATAGATTGCCCTGTACGCAAGGCGGCTAACGTATCAAAATCGGTTGTACTGGTTGGCGTGTCGTCCTCGGATTCCTCGCTATCGTTAAAAAGCTCTGTAAAGCCCTTAGCGGTGACTTTTGTTGCTCGGGCGGCAAAGTCCTCTTGACCAACTTTAAAATGCGCTGAGGCTTCCTGATACGCTTTTTTAGGCATGAATTGCGCCACAAAATGCTCGGCAATCGCCATATAAACGGCTTTTTGTTCACTTGTCAGCGCGTTAATGTCTGGTACTTGGTTTGTTGGGATGATTGCTGTGTGTGCGGTGACTTTTTGGCTGTTAAATGCGCTACTTTTGCGCGTTGCATCAATATCGAGGTCGCTACTAAAAATCTTTTTCAGGGCTTCAACGGTCGCAGGGGCTTCGTTGAATTGTTCGTCAGATAGATATGAGCAGTCAGAGCGGTTATAAGTGATAGCTTTAAATTTCTCGCGTAGCTCTTGAGTAACATCTAACGTGCGCTGTGCTGTCATTTTATATCGGCGGTTCATGTACTGCTGCAAACGGACGAGGTTGAAAGGCAAAGGGGCTGCGGTTTGTTTATTGTCGGTTCCTGCGGCGATCACTTCGGCTGTATCAAGTTTGTTTAACGCTGCAACAAGGTTTTTTGTGTACTGTTCATCAATAATACGTTGTTTATCATCAACGGGGGCATATTCTGAGGGCTTCATTTTTCCCGTAAATTTACCGCCCTTGCCAGTAAACTCACCATTGACCGTATAGTAAAAAGATTTTTTGTGATCTGTATTCTGACGGTAGCGATTAACGATTAGCCCTAGAACGGGCGTTTGTACGCGCCCCACACTTAACACACCTTGATAACCTTTTGCTTTAGCATGGAGCGTATAAGCGCGGCTCATGGATAACCCAAAGATTAAATCAGAGGCTTGCCGTGCTAAACCCTTTTGAGATTGTCCTTTAAAATCTGAGTTAGGTTTTAGATTTTTTAGTGCTTTTTGAATTGCTGACTTTGTGTTATCACTAATTAAAATACGTTGTAATGGTTTTGTGGTTTTTGAAAATTCAATGACTTCATCAAAAATTCTCATTCCCTCGTCATCAATATCTGCCGCATTTACAATACTTGACAAATCATCTCGATTAATTAAGTCTACGACAGTCTTTACTTGTTTTGAGGCACTTTCTTTAGCTCTAAACTTCAAAGGAAACATTTTTAACGGTAAATCTTCTAATGTCCATTGAGCATAGCTAGGGTTGTAATCTTCTGGCGGTACGCTTTCAATGATATGTCCGTAGCACCATGTAATAATATCGCTATCACTTTCAAAAAAACCGTCTTTCTTTTCAAAGTGTCCGCCGATAGCGTCTTTTAAATCATTGGCGATTGCTGGCTTTTCAGCGATAAATAGTCTTTTCATTTTTTTATCTCTCTTTTATCAGATAATAGGGATTGGTTTTCCTGCTCTAATAAATCCATTTCTTTTTCGAGTTCTAATTCTTGCTGTTCCAGTATTTTAACATAGCTTTCTGGTAGTTCTAATGTTAAAGCCCAAACATCATTATCTTTAAAATCATTATAGAATGACCGTCTTACATCAAGATAAACATCATTGTCGGTTGCTTTTTCATCTAAAAAGTTATTCGTGGTAACATTTTGCTTTGGATTAATTGCTTCCATCAGGTCAATAATTTCCCTTTGATTAGAAAGATAAAGACCGTCTTGCATACCATTAATATATTGTCTTGATAACTCATAAATGAATGGGTCAAGCTCTGGATCATCGGTGCAAAATGTTGATATGGGTTCGTCATACCCACTGACTAAAAGACTAAGTGTAAATTTCATAATGTACCTATAACCTTATAATGCTCGCTAAAACATTCACCCAAAACGAAAAATGTTTGATCGTCTTGGTTTGATTTTTCTGGTCGCCAGTTACTACCCGCCCAAACATCCAAAAGGTGGGGGTAATTGTCATTAATACCAGTCATTGTAAATTGATGGATGTTTCTTCTTTCTAATATTTTAAATGCCAATTTTATTCTTTCGTAACAATCAACTGTATTAAATTCTTCAATACGCTCAAGTAAAACACTTACAGGAACAATTTTAACTAATTCCTTTTTTATATCAATTATAACTGAACTATCTACTATCTTTGGGGCTGAATTGATAAGAGTAAACGCTTTATCTGTATCACTGGATTTAATGGCTTCATATAAGGCTAATCGCCAGTTAATGTGTTCCTGTTCTGTTAGCTTAATTAGTCCAATTTCGACAAGTTGGCTAGTAAGGTTTATTCCCATCTCATTAAATGATAGTGTTTTTTTCATAGTTAAGCCTCTCTAGTGTGGTCGAATATTACCCGTTTTAATTCCAGCCTCAACAATAGCCATTAATTGGTGTTCTGGTTGATAATCTTCACAATTAACACGAAGGCGTTCATGTTTGCCGTTTACTTTAAATAGCCTTCCTGTTCTAGTAATAAATTTACTATCTAATAAAACACCATAAAAAAGAGGGGTTGCTCCTTTTCTATATAGATCATCCCATTCATCCGTACTTAGATTACGATAGAAAAATGACAAGTAACGGCACACCAAACCAAAAAGATTAATATTTCTCACATCACAATTATCCTCTGAGAAAATTATTAAATCTCCTTTTTTTAAGGTGAAATCACCGTGATTAATAATCAATGGTCTGTTTTTTTTAGTTAAAAATGTGAAAGTTGAGTAAAACGTGAATTTTCCCCTGCTTTTTTTTATCCATGCCTCACATACCCCATTAATACAAAAATATTTACTAGGTATTTTACCCATAAAAAAGGTATCGCCCATCCGCATTTTTTTTATTTCTGCTTTGAAGTAGATAGGCATTTTACAGTAACGTAAAAACTCACTAAGCGTTTTAATGTTTCCAGCTTTCATAAACCCTCACTTAACCAAATAAACGTTAGTTTGAGAACACGCTTGGCAGACATGGCGGCTGGTAAATTCAATCATTCCTGTTGCACCTTGTTGGCGTAACCATTTCTCAATCATTACAGCGTTCTCTGTAGGGCTGTTGGTTTCGATGGTGATCCGCCTTGCGGTTACTATCTCGCTTTTAGTCTGTGCGCTGTAAAGGCTGCTGTCAGGCTTAAAATAGCTTATTTCAGTAGCATTAGGGTACTTGCTTGACTCGGTAACTTCGGTTTTACCTTGCCAGCTATGCAAGCCGCAAGCAGATAGTAAAAGGATAACGATAGGGGTAATTTTTTTCATTTTTTTATCTCTTTTGTTAGGTGCATTACTTCATCAATATTCTTTTCAGCGAAAGAGAAAACAACGGTATAGCTGGCTTTGTGATAATCATCACTGACAAGTTTTAAACGGTGCAGTAACGCTTTTAACTCTGGCGTGTTATCTTCGGGTTTAATAAAAACATCAACTAAGAAATCTTGTTTATCAGCCGTCCAGCCGCCATAGTTAAGCCCAATACCATTACTCTTACTAAACTCAATAACCCATTTGAAAATTTTACTATCGGTTACTTTAATATCTGAGTAAGGGGGAAGAGTAAACGGTAACTCTTTAGCGTGGCGAGTAAACGTATAAAGATAATCACTACCCGTAAACATTTGCTGATAGGTGATTTCGCCAACCTTTACCGATTCAATCCACACAATGACAAAATCCTTTTTACAGTCATTTTTAAGTAGATTATATTCTTTATCTGTCAACGACATTTACCCCTCCCATTACTTCATTTAGATGGTTTCAATCGACTACATGATCTGACTAAATCTCTTGAGTCTTTTAGACTACCTAAACCAATCGCACTACCTGAAATATCACCTGATTTGTGCTTGTTAAAATCATAATTTGAAAAAATTAACTCTTGTGTATCTTCAATGGTGATAGTGGATTGATAGCTAAGTAAATTAGGAATTTCAGTAGCAACGCCTTTACCAATACGCCCTAAGCCTATTGCACCGCCTGTACTGTTACCTATGTTATGTTTGCTTGTCATGGTAAATCTCCTATTTTTTTTCTAAAACAATTTTAGTTACACATTGTTTTGATATGACTTCACTCAGGGAACGAACCTGATGTTCAAATTTTATATCAGTAGGGCAATCTACTGCCTTTGAGGGTTTTTGTAAAAGGGATACCATTTCAGGGGTAATGTGATTTTTACCTTTACCCGAGCGCGGTTTTTCATTGTTATGTTTACTTTTCATTTTTATGCTCCTTTTTTTTCTTTATTATCTTTTCTGAAACTAAGATCATTAAGGGTGATAGCGTCATGGTTAGAAGTATCTGACGTACATTTGTATAAACACTATCTTGATAACAGCAAAAAGCATAAAAAATCAAGGCTGGCAAGAGAAAAGTAAGCCCTATTATCATTAGTTTTCGACTAACTCTAGCATTTTCCTTTGATTCCATGAGCATTTCATTCCATAGTCTTTTCCTTTCTTCTTGGGGTAAATGTCTAATAGAATCTTCAAACGCCTCTATTTCTTCTATCACTTTCTCAAAATCTTTCACCATTAAAACCTCTTAAAATCTATTTTATTAAGATTAAAAAAATCCATGACATCTTGATATGAGTATAATCTGGTTTTGTGCTGCTTTAAAGGCTTGGGTAGTTCAAATCCTTTGTACTTGTTATCGGTACTAATCATGATTAAAAAATCTCTTTCTGATACCCTGAGAAGTTTTGCAAAATCTTTTGTTGTTATGGTTATGTAGTTTCTACCATCTGTTTTTTTGTCATTCATCTTAGCACTAAATTTTTATAATGGATTTTTGATTGTGTTCAGTGTATTGCTTTTCTCGGGAGTAAATCTTGATCCGTTAGCCTTACATCAACATCAGAGTAAAGCCCTTGAATCATATCCTCTATATCTTTTTTTGTTATCTTATAAATGACAGCTTCACTAAGATTCTTTTTGTTTATGTACTGAGTAGAAAAATGATGGCATAGGCTTAAATCCCTCTGATAGATTTCAGAAACATCGACTAAGCCATGATAAATAAAATCCCTAAACTTTTTCTTAATCTCTTCGTTTTGCGCGTTATCTTTTGCTATGACGTAAATGTTTAATGTAAAGGTTTCAACTAGCATTGACATTTTTTATCCCTAAATAAAAAAAAGGTACTTAGTGCATTACTAAATACCTTGGTTGAATCAGCCCTGTGGTAAACGCCCGAACTGTTGTGTAATGGCTTCTACCTTATCCATGTTTAACTGTGCGCCTGAGCATGGCATTAAGGCTGCTGTTTTGCGTGTCTGCGCGGTTGCTTCGGAATTGTAGTAAGGCGTAAATACCTTGATAGCGAAATACTGATTATTAGCTGCTTGGCATGATGGGTCGGCTTGCCCTTGTAGTTTTCCTGTCATACAAACGAGAATTTGACACGGATCACCTACGCCAGCAACGCCGTCTGTGTGCCAGTGCTTATGGTGTTTAGCAAAAGCACTCGCAGAAAGCAGGATTAACGATAAAGCTACCCATTTATTTTTTTTCATCTGCATTGTTCCTTATTAGGTAAACATTGGTTTGCGTACAAGTCAGGCAATCAGTGTTACGCTTAAACTCGATAAGCCCATACGCACCATGCGAACGTAACCACGATTTAACTTCAAAGAAGTTAAGGTTTTCATTATTGGTTTCTACGATAATACGATCTGAATGAGCAATCGCATAAAAGGTCGTATCATCATACAGGGAATTTTCAGGGGCAAAATTCACAATCTCTTTCCCCCATGTTGACGTGACTTTATCTGACTTGATGATCTGATAGTTAGGTCGCCAACTCATTATATCGCTGTTCATCACTTCTTTTTTCTTATCCCATTCAACTTTGGGCGGCGGCGGCGGCGAGGAACAACCAACGATAATAAATGTCGCTAACAGGGGTAAAAGTATCTTTTTCATTTCAAGCTCTCCGATTCTAAATCGCCTAACGATAACATATCGCTTTTAGGTGGGTATTTAATCCCTTTTTTTCCGAAAATATCCTTTGTTTTGTTAATTTTTGCAGTTAATGCGGTCAGTTTTGGACTAACTAATAAAAGTTTATCCATAAAATAACTATCGAGATAATAAAGTGCTTTATCAGCCCTGACAGGGTTCTCACCTTTCAATATGATAAATTCTTCTTTGAATTGTAATGTGCCTAGCTCTTGCGGTAATACTAAAGCCCGTTTAGCTTCTGATTCTGATTCAGACTTGGTTTTTTTCTGTTCACTTTTTGATTTTGTGGTGATATACCCTAATTTCTCGGATATTTCTTTAGCATCGTCTGATTCACTTACCGCATAGATAACTCGACAAGGGTGTGCGCTCATTAATGTTTTTGCGCCCTCTACCCCGTATATCTCATTAAGCTGGCTTATGTTCTGATAAATCGTCAGGAGCTTTAAGTTAAACCCTGCGATATAACCTGAGCCTTTTTTAATGATTGGCATATAGCCAATTGACGGAAATTCATCTAAAAATAGTAGACAATCATGTTTTAGTGTTCGATCAAAGTCAGGGTTTTCTCTGAGTGTTACCTCAATGACAAAATTAAAAAACAGATTTAAAAAATCGTAAGCGATGCTTATATCTTCGGCATTAACGCCCACATAAACAGTTATCCTTTCACGTCTTAATTGACGCAAATCAAAGTCATTACCGCTAGTACACTCTCTAACAGTAGGAATGTAATAAAGCGACATTTTCTTTCTAAATGAACCATTAACACTCGATTTTTGTTCATCTTCGGTAAGATGAAACTCTCGAATTTTGGTAATGGCATCTTTTAAGTGATAGATCTCAATATCAGATACCCCATCATTTCGGAGTTCATCATCAGTTTTGAGTAAATCATTTTGATTATCGATCACATATTGGCAATCAATCGAGCCGTATAAATCAACAACGCTCGGGATGCAAAAATTATCACTAACATCTTGTGTGACAAATTTCTTCATAGGTTCGCCATCAATCATCTTAACCTTTAGTAGTTCTGGTCGATGATCAATAAGGAATCGTAAAAACTTAGCGAGTCCTGTCCAGTATTGCCCTGCTAGGTTGTTAAAGTGCGCCTCTGCACCCTCTAAGCCATACGAGGGGAAAAGTATCTCGACTAATTTTAGTAGATCCTTTGCGCCTGAATCAGCCCGTAAATCGACATAGAAAAGAGGATTGAATTTATGGGTTTTGAAATTGAATGGGTCAAGTAGATAAACTTTATTCTGGTGAATCACTTCCCGTACTTTACTGGTGATTTGCCAGAGTTCTTGTTTAGGGTCTAGTGCGATAATTGAGTTAGGTCTTACCAGTAAATTAGGAATACCAATTGCCGCACCTTTACCAGCCCGAGTGCCAGCCCCTAGCGATACAAAATCGTCAGCGGTGTACCAAAGGTATTTACCTTTGTATGCTCCGACTAAGATACCATTAGAAAAATCACGCTGCCATGCAAGCAATTTTGAGTATTTTAAATCACTATCGGTAGAGAATTTAGCATCACCATAAAGGGATTGCTCATCGCGTAACAGCTTCCATAAAATAACACCAATTACGGCGGCTGATACTAACAACCCTAACCCTAATGACTCTAGCGCAATAAGTTTATTACTCACTGAAAATTGAGATTGAGTCAGGACGTTAAACACTATCGCGCTATCATAATGCCGATACAAAAACAGGGGGGACTTACCCCCTAAAAAGTAAAATATGACTGTACCGACATAATAGGTAATGAGTAGTGCAACGAGGATCATAAAAGCTAACTGCGCTTTATCGGGCTTTTTTAATTTCATCATAATCTACCCTAATAATTTTCTAATCATTTTCTCGCGGTCAACATCTTTAAAATAAACCCCCGTGACAAAACGGCTATCGAGTTCATCAAGATATTTTATGCTCATAACCACATCAATATTGTTGACGACTTTTCTTAATAACGATTCAAAGGGTAAATTTCCACATTCAGGATTTTGGTAGCAACGTTCCACAATACCCAATATGGCATTTTCGGGTGAATCCTCGTGAACGGTTGTCATGCCCCCTGCGTGTCCTGAGCTAGTCGCTTTCATAAAATCCCATGCCTCACCGCCCCGAATCTCCGTCATAAGTATGCGATCAGGGTTTAGACGGTAACATGACCGAATTAATGATCCCGCCGTAACAGGGCTATCTTTATTCTCTGCTGGATAAAAAAGTTTTACATGGTTTTTATGGAACCTAAATTTTGTTTCGTCCGTGTCCTCGATGCTGATACAGCGTAAATGATGGGGTATATACTCTAGGGCTGCGTTTGAAAATGTTGTTTTACCTGAACCCGTACCGCCCGAGAAAACCATTGTTTTTCCCTGTCGAATACATTCAGGGATAAATTCAGCAATGTTCCCTGACTCGTAGAGTTTAACGAGTGAATTATTTTTAGGTTGAGCCTCTTTTTTCTCAATTCTGCTGTAAAACCCTTGATCGACAAATTGAGTGTGGGGAATAAAAAAATCAGTCGGCTTACGAATGGCTATGGCGACTGTATCTTTTTGTGTAATGGGCGGTGCTAGGGCTTGTACACGCTCCCCTGTGGGGAGCGTAGCGGAAAGGATGCTATTATCTTTCTGTACCGATGTTCCATCGTGATAATCAGATAAGCTATTCATAATTGACATAGCATTATCAAAAGAAAAATCTATTTCTCTGCGCTCCCACTTCCCATGAATTTTAAGCCACTTTTCATTAGGTCGGTTGATCGCAATTTCGGTCAAGCCCGTAATCTTGTTCAAGTCCTCGCTAAAATGAGTATCTATTAATGTACGGACATAATGATGGCCACTCATTTTTATTTCCTCATTTTCAGTTTATAGATAGTTGAAAAGTCAAGGTCACGCCCTGTAATCAGCGTAATGATTTCACCTTGGTTTTTATACATGGTCGGGGGAATGTTGACGCTATTAGCGAAAGACTCTCTCGCAATATCAGCGAACGCCTGACGGCTGTTTTCAGTTAGGTCAGTCTGATTGTCTTTGTTATTTTTTGATGCGTTACTTGCCCACTGTGCCATATCGGGGATAATGCCTAGCATCATCGCGCCTAAGAAGCGGTCAGAAAAGTGCGTATCAATCCAACCATCAACGCCAGCCTCACCTAATGCGCCAGCCGCGCTAGTGTCAATCAACGGAATTTCAATAAACGGCTGTGTGCGTGTTCTGAGTTTTGTAGCAATTAAGAATACGCGCCCTTGTCCATGTTTAGGCGTAAAGGTAGAACGATACACTAATGACGCGCTTGTGCCTTTATCAATCAATTTAACGTTGTGATTAGCACTATAAATATCCTCGTTTACCGTACACGTCAAACGCCCTGCAAGGTCAGATACAAAACGTCTATCGAGTGAACAAGGGATCGCGGTATTTTCAGGGATAAATAAGTTAGGGTCATAAGGCAATTTACGAATAGCCGTTAACTTAGTGCTGTTATCCTCGCTACTAATCGTGTCAGCGTTAACCTGGTCAGGGTCATTAGCTGATTTGTTTGCCTGTAATGTTCCCTCGTTATCGTCAGTCGTCTTTGAAGCGGCTGCCGAGCTACTAGAGCGATTTCCACTATCAGATTGAACACTAGACATCATACCATCTAAAGCGCGGCTATAAGTCTGTGGTGCGGCTGTGTCAGCGTTGCCTTTACCATTATTACCAGCGTTATTATTTCCCCCTGTGTTGTCATTGCCAGTATTTGACGTGTCACCAAACGGATCAGCATCATCACTCAACCCTGTTAGGCGGTGCTGATCACCTGTGGTAACGCTTGGCGGCGGCTTTGGCTTATCATCGCCCCCGACAACGCCCCGTAAAATCGAGGGGAAAAAATATACTAACGAGAGTAGAGCAAGGATAATAAACGACGTAACTAAAAGCGTTTTACCTCTGTTTGTTTTTCGTAATTCGTCAATGCGTAATTTACTAAAAACATTTTTCTTGGCTTCGGTATTATCTTCATTTCCGCTTTCACTATCCTGCATTTCTGCTTGGCGTTTTTGTCTAAGCTCTTTCTCTATATCGGTCGTTAGCTTCGGTTTTTCTTCGGCGGCAGCTTGACCTTTATTATCGACTGAGCCGTTATTTTCTGAGTGAATATCATCAGATTCAACATTATTATTCTGACTCTGCTCGGCTTTTTGTCTTAATTCTTCTTCTAACTCTAAAGGGGTTTTTTCTTCACTCATTGGATAACCTCTTTCTTAACGTCTTGTGATACGGTTTCGCCAGCAGGAACATTTATTTGACCGAACCCTTTATTGATAACACCCACAACCTGATTACCTAAACGTAAAACATACCTATCGCTGATTTGTGGTACGACAACAACGGTATAGTTCCCTTTTTGCGTAATGCTTGGGTTAGTTAATGTTTCCTGATCACCAAACATCACAAAAACGCTCGGGATTTTCTTCATCGGGTTAAAGCCAAAATAGGTAAACCGTCCATCGTCATACGCATAATCTGGTGTAATGTATTCACTGCCTTTTGCCACACGCTCGTAATATTTCCAGTTACGAGGGATTTTTGCATCTTCGAGGCTTTTATTGATACGGTTTTCTTCCTGACGCTTGTTAAATTCAGCTAACCGTTTTTGTTCAATTTCGGCTTGCTCTTTACGTCTTTCTTGTGGGTACTGATAATTCACGACAAAAGAAACTTTATTAACGTCTTTAAAAGAAATAGCGTTAAGCTCAATGCTATAATTTCTTTTTGTAGTCACCACAAAAAGGTTTGTACGCCATCTGTCTAATGCTGTTTCGGGGTCAAGTGCCACGTCAACGGTATCTGTACCGCTATCCGTTTTCTTTTGTACCTTTTGTGTGACAGGTACAACTTGAAGATAAACACGATTATCATCAAAACGTACTTTCCAGCCTTGTGGAAAACCTGCATCAGCAGAGATAACCTTTTCGTCATCATCAAAAACAACCGTTGATAAATACCCCACGGCACTTTTAACTACTGTGGTATTCATCTGGTTATAGTTGACCGTTTGATTCCGTGAATCATAACGGCTACCAGTTGGATTAATCGCGGCACTCGCATAGTTAGCTGATACTAAGAGCAATAGTGCAAGTGCGGTTTTAGTCGCTTTCATTTATCGCTCCTCTTTATCTTCGACATAGCTTGTCACAACAAACCCTAATGGGTTTTGGTCGCGTGTCGCTTGGTTGCTATCTAGTTGCGGCTGAATACGGTAAGTCAATCGTGCGTTCCAATATTCAATTGATGTTTGATTACTGGCTACACTTTTAATTGTTTTTTGATAACGAACTAAGGCTTGTTTATCTAAATCATCTTTACGACTTGAACCCGTTAAAACAATTGAAAGGATTCTAGCTCTGACAACATTATCAGCCTTGTTATAAATAATTTTAGGGGCGCGAGGACTATTAAATAACGCTGTGTAGTCATTAGCGACATTCTCCGCGCTAAATGTCATTACCGCATCATAATCTTGCTGCAAGCTAAAGAAATTATAACCGCCGCGAAGACTAATATAGTTACTGATAAAGTGACGGGCAATTGCTTCATTAGAAGATAGTTGATCGCGTTTAACGGACGTTACTTTTTCCGTATAGCCCGTGTGATTATCAACGGTAAAAATCTCGGTTTCGATAGTCTTTAGTGGAAGCATCATAATAACTGATGTAACCCCTAATAAACCAAAGGCAACGCCGATAATCGCTGATAACTTATAAGTTTTGTTTAACTTATCTTGTAAATCTTGGGTTTTCGCTTCAAAAGATGCTGAGGATTGTAAAACATCTTTTTTCTTTGAAAAATGCATTTTTGGGAAAGGGCTTTTTTTATCCATTATTAACAGCCTCACTCGAATTAATAGGTTGTAGATCGCCTGATACACTCGGTAAGGCGTGATTGGTTCCGCACCCTGATAAAATCAGGGCGCATACTAAGATTAGTTTTTTCATTTATCCCCCATACCGTTTTTTGGCGGTTTCTACTGCGGCTTTGCCAACTGTCATAGCCGCTTTACCTGCTCTTTGATAACCGCCCTCGGGAACACCATTTTTTAAAGCTGATGCAGCCTGACCTAATCGACTAGGCTTAGTCGCCGCGCCAACCGCATCACCGACACCCTTACCAGCAGTTTTAGTAAATTGTTTCCTTAAACCGTTGGCAACACCCATTCCCATTCTAGCCGCGCCAAACGTAGCCGCACTTGCGCCCATCGCAATAGAGCCTTGCATAGCAGCCTCGGCACCAACACTGGCAATTTGTGAGGCATAGGTCTTAGCTTGCCATACAAGCCATGCTAAGAAGATACCAGCCATTAATGCTGTTGCACCCGATGCAACTATATTTGTACTGTCTTGCTGTGCTATCGCATCAGTTAAAATACCATTGTAAAATGCTATTCCAGCCCTGACAGCTAGCCCCGAGAAAAGAAAAACTAACATCGAGCTAAAAATCATTTGCAACCAGCTATTAAACATTTGACGTAAAAAACCAAACATTAGACAAAAGATAAATAATGGTGCAGTGACAGTTAGTAGCTTAATTGATATTTCAGCCGAGAAATAAACTATTGCCATAGATAAGAGTGATAGTATTCCTCCTAAATATGCATATAGTGATGCTTCTGTACCCTCCATCGGTACAAACTCTGATTTATCCTTTTCAAATAAAACCTTAGATAAATCTTGGCATTTATTCCATAATTCATCAGCCCATTTGTAAGGATCACCACTTTGAAACGTGTCTTTTAATCCATCAATTGCATTTATTGCTGAATCAGTCCATCCTCCATAATTAGTGACAAACATCGCGATAAAACTTATTTTCGCTAAATTCCATACTAAATCTGGAACTGGCTGTTGATGTTTTCTCGCTAAAATACCGTATGCAAACCATAATACATATAAACTTACACCAAACTTAATAAATGATGATGCCATTGCTATTGTGTGAGAAAGCTCCCCACTCATAGCCTTATCTAAATGGTTAACTATCGTATTATGTGCTTTTTGAAAAAATTCAGATGCCATAAGCCTCTCCTAACACATATTAAATTTAGTAAGAGCTACTATCCAACTGCATTTTTCCATCGCTCTTATGTTCATTTGCTGTACCTGCTACATAACCTCTTTTAGCATGGTAACAGTTCACGCTATCATCGCCCTTTGCATTACAAGTATCTAATATAGCTTTAGCTTCATCAGTATGTTTTGAGTAATAATCAATACTTTTAGGTTTATCATCACAACCTGACAAGACGATGATTGATAAAATCAATAATGTAATTTTTTTCATAATAAAACCTTAGTTAAATTCCGCAGGTAAATCGTAAGAAGATGAGTCTAGCTGCATCGGTTGGGCTTGACTTTGTGATTTACGGTAATTAGAAACGTTTACCTTTTGTTGATAATCAGCCATAGCCTTTTGCTTGTCTTTAAACATTTCATATTGAAATTTCATTTTTTCAAACTGAACGTTTTCAAGTGCTAAGGCGTTTGTGGCATCGGCTGTTTCTTTCGGATCTTTAGAGTTTTTAACTTTATTAATTAGCCCTGATAAACGATTTTGGGCTCGATCCATTTTTCCTATTAAATCGTCAGAAAACCCAATATTACCTAACTTATCAGCAAACTGCGCCTCGCAACCTTGAATGGCTGTGCCGCTGTATCCGAGATTTTTACACGTTGTTGTTACATCGTATTTATCTAAAATAGACTGAACATTACTAGAGAAATTAGCTTTACCGTTAGTAACGTAATCAGTGTAAAAACTCTTTCCACTATTATAAATATCTTGGTATTGACTTTGCACGCTTTGAGCATCCTCAACTAATGCCTGTACGTCACGAATACCCGTCTTTGATAACAATTCATCTTTATAGGCTTGAGTATCTTTAGCCCATTGTTTAGCTTCTTCTGCCCATTGATGGGCTGTATCGAGGGCTGATTGTGCATCATGTACAATAACCCCTCCCCCAACAGCAAGAGTATTAACTGAATAAAGAGAGAACAAAACAGCAATAATTGTCTTTTTCATAATAACCTCTTTTTAATCGGCATTAGCCAGTTTTAAAAATTTGTGAACCCATTCTTTGGGCTCCATCCCCTCTTTATAAATGCTATCAAAAATTTCTAACTGGTCTTTTGAAGCACTTAACAAAGGTGCGTATTTTGTCGCTTTACCGAGTTCAAATTTGGCAAAGGCGGCGAAGTCTTCTGTGTCTTCTTTTCTTTGTGGGTTTTTAACCACTAAGAAATTTCGTGAGAGTGGATTAATAGCTTTAATTAAATCGTAATACTGTTCCGCAATTTGCAGCTTATCAACGTAATCACTTTTAAGAGCACTCTGGTTAGACAGAAAAATGTGTGTCGCGCATTGCTCCCGAAGTGCGGCGGCAATGGGTGACTTAATAATTTCCTCGGGTGATTGCGTGGCAACAACGAGAATCATATCCAATTTACGCCCTGTCTTGAGTACGTTATAGATGAAGTCTGACATACCATCATTAAGTAACCACTGCCAAAATTCATCTATATAGATAAGGAGTCGCCGTCCATCGGCTAACTGCGTAACTTTATAGATTAAATAGAACGGAATAATTTTAGCGGTAACTGTATCTTCTAAAAACTCCGTACCATCAATCCCGAACACATCCTTTTCTGATACATTAAATCCGTCTGTTTGCGTGTCGTTATCAAAAACCCAACCGTACTCCTTTCCATCTGTCCATGCGTCTAAACGGATTTTTAAGCCGCTTCTCGCGGTTGACCTATCGTTAGGCTCTGAGATTAACGATTTTATCGCAGAGATTGGATAACGCTTATCTGCATTAGATAAGAACTGATCCACTGCTTCGGAAATAGAACGTTTTCCTGATGGGTCTGTATCATCAACCGCACAAATTAAGGCGATAAGATCTTTCATCATCTTAATGTTGCGTTTAGTCGGCTCGGCGGCAAAAGGATTCCAACCCGTTTTTTCACCGTAAGCGACTTTGTAATAATCGCCTCCCATCGCCCTGATACCTACCTCGGCGGCGCGGTCTTTATCAAAGAAAACAGTCGTCATTTTCTTGACTTTCTTGTTAGGGGGGAACGAGTCAGGCATACCAAATTGTTGCGCGGCAAACGCTTGTAACATCATCCCCAACGTTTTACCTGAGTTAGACGAGCCCAAAATCTCGGTATGCCCTAATGTCGGGTTTTTACCAAAGAAATTTTGATAGTCATTCGTCATGTGATAATTCAGGTTATAAACATTTAGCCCTGAACCTTGCGCGGTGATAACAGAATTACCCCATGTATTACCATCTTTTTTGCCTGAAAAAATATTATGGAAAGGCTCCATTTCAGCAAAGTTAAGGCTACTGATTTGACTGACTCTCGGACGCCAACGCTTATTAGCTGGTAATTGAGAAAAAAATGCTGACCCGAGCGATAACGTAGAATAGGCAATCACTAAGCCTAGTTCTTGTAGTGTGTTAACGACAATGTTTGTGTCTTTAACTAACTGTTCAGGCGAATCAGAATAGATAACAAGCGTCTGGTGACACATACCAAAAGAAATATGACCACTTGCCAGCATATCTTGGGCTAACAGCAAATCTTCTTTTTGTGACGCTGCCGCATCCCCTGTCATGTCGAGCTTTTCTAATTGGTCAGTAATCGCTTTAGCTGCCTTTTGCCGCCCCACGGTTTCAAAAGTTGACGTAAACACATACTCAACAGGGATGTGCATCAACGCATCAAAAATTCCTGTTTCGGTGTTGCTAAAGTAGTCTTTAATTTCAAGAGAACGAAAATAGCGGTTATCCTGTCCTGCTGAGATTTGTCCTGCATCATTGCCGAAGAAAATATCTTTACCGCCTAAATAGGAGTAAATAAGGCTGTTGGTCACGCCGACTTTTTGCCACTTTCCTGACAGTAAAAATTGAAACAGTGAAAGTTGAGAAGAAAACACACGGTTGTTTTCTTCATACAGCCCTAAGCGTTTAGCATGAAAACGTGAAAGATAGCTGTTTAAGCGATCACTAATATCTTCCATTTCAGTTAAGGCTTCTTTAAATTTCAGCTTATCGCTTTCTTTGTTTTTCTTACTGAGTTTACTGTCTATTTTATCCTCAATAGTGAAAGGACTAAACACGACAGATAAGAAAAGTCGATTATCGTAGTAATCTTTTTCGCCTAGCGAGGCGTAATACTCCGCCATTAACTCGTTAGCAATTTCGCTCTTACTGGAAAAGTTACGGGTTACTTTCTTCTTACAACGTGCGCGATGCGTATAAAACGTGACGTTGCGCCCCTCAAAACTGCGAATTAGCGTATTAAGGTTATCGGTAAGAATATCGAGATTATTATCATCGGCACACTCAAAGAAAACCCCATCAATTTCCCATGTTGCAATAAAATCTTTTTTCTTTGTGGTGATAATATTCTCACCAATATGCGAAGAATAGGGGATCAATTCTTCAAATGATTTTTGGTCGGTTAGCTTCATAAATTTATCAACCTTTGAAATGTCCACATCATCATAACTGCTGCCCGAATAGTGCAATGATGAAAACCGCCGATTTGAATTTATGTTACCGTTCAATAAAATCCGCAGTCCGATAATGTCGAAAAAACGCGCATCTTTATCAGTCGCTTTTTTCATCAAAAACCAGAGTGGAACAATAAGGAAGTAACAAAAATCGTAAGTCCATAGTGCGAAAAGCACCACGCCCACACACATAATAACGAAAGGGATTGCTGGAACCCCTAAACCTCGTATTAGTGCGGGGCGCGTAAGAGCTTTAAATACTGTACTCATAAGCACCCCGTTAAGGTTAAGAAATCCAGTCAGGAATATACGGCGCAATAATAAACAGAATTGCACCAATCGCTAAAGGCCAGATCCATGTCATGTGTTGGCGTGAGAAAAGCGCGATGAAACCGATACCTAAGCACATAATCGTAATAGCTGGCTTACGGATGTCGGTCATAAAGTCGATGATTTTCTGTAAGAAAGTCGTCGTTTTAGTAGAAACATCGTCAGCAAATGCTGGCTCTGCAATGCAAAGTGTTAGTAGCATGGAAAACAGGGCTAATGAAAGCCACGATTTTTTTGTCATAACAATTACCTTTAAGAAGTTGTTGCAATACCCCTGATTACATAATCAGGATAAATAATTTCACTTTCTATTTTTACAGCCCTTTTCGTTTCAACCTCCTTTTTCTGATCTTCTTTTGTACTGGGTACAACATAATCTTTTTTATACCCAATTCTTTCTACATAGCTTGTTTTTCTAAACTCATTTTCAGCCTGATACCCCGTAGAAAAATTCCCCGAATAATAACAACTGACAGCATTTTTTAGGGTTTTCCCTCTGAGATAACAGTCTTTGATTATAACCTGAAAGGCTTTTAGATTATTGCAAGGATCAAGCATCAACTCGGCGTTGGTATGTAAGTTCGGGTAGTTGCTGTTAGTGATTTGCATTAACCCAACAGAGAAACGCCGTTTTTTTTGCTCGATATTCTTGATGATACTTAACGCATCATCACGATTTTTAGGTAAGTAGCTGATAACTGATTTACCGTTAACACGCTCTTTTTTAGGGACTATTTCTGCGATAGCGAAAGGATTTAAACCGCTTTCAGTTCGTGCAACATCTAGGATCGTGTCAGGGTGTACTTGCGGCGCACATTGCATCGCTAACCCTAGCAAAGCCTCTTTAAACATAGTTCCCCCCACGCTACCGCCATTCCATTGACAGAATTATCAATGAAAACTCAACCATTACGAAATTTTTACATATAATAGCGCAAAAAATGCTGATAGCTATAATTATTTCACATTTTTTGTAATCATGCTACCGTTATAAAATTAAAAATGATCGAGTATAATGATTTTCATTATAACTAGGGGTTTGTGATTTTAATGATTGGTAAAAGACTGCGCGAGGCGCGACAAAAAAAAGAAATGACGCAAAAAAGCCTTGCTGACGAACTAGGTATAGAGGGCTTAGGATCTGCCTCAAGAATTGCAGGCTATGAACATGATAGAAATGAGCCACCTGTAGCACTGACAAGAGCGATAGCAAAGATTTTAGACGTTCCCGAGTATTATTTTTATATCCTAGATGATAATGAAGCAGCACAATTACTCTATCGTTATCATCTTATAAACTCTAACCCTGACAGTAAAAAAACTATCATCGAAGATATACAGGTACTATTAAATACTCTTAAAACTTTATCTTAATACCCTGCTTTTCTTCTCGTTTTAACATATCGTTTTTTTGTGTTGTAAACTGATTTAACCCTTGCTTAAAACGTTCAATTTTATCAGGGGTTGAATAATTAATAGCGTTCTTCGGCATTTCAAATTTACTTCTTACACCTAAATTCTGTATATCCCACTGATTGCGTTTTGTTTCTTTCCAGCCCGTTACGTCACCTTTCTGATTGACTGTAGGTACTTTGACATCAACCTGACCGAGTTTCTTTAACTTAATCAGATCACCTTTTTTAATGTTGTGCTGCGACACCTGTTCGCCTAACTCCGCGCCCCAAAATGTTTGTTTCACACCCTTATTAGCGGTTTGCGTGGAGATATAATGCTGCTTCTTATTCTTAGTATCAAAATTATAGTGATCATAACCTGTTTCAAGCACTTCATAAACACCAGTAAGGCGTTTAGTAGCCGTACCGTGGGCGTGTTTTAACTTATCATTCAAGCCCTCTTTAACCTTATGCGTTGCTTTAACATCATAGCCTTTTTGCTGTAGTGATTGAGCGAAACCAGTACGCATATTGCGTAAATCAGCTTTTTTAATAGCTACTGGATTATTTTTTTGATCCCTCGTTTTAATCACCACATGGACATGAGGATGTTCTTTTTTATCGTCGTGATATGCCATCATAAACCTAGTATCAGGATATTTTTTATTTAAAGTTTCTCTGGCTGATTCTAGTAAATCTTCTGGTTTAACATTAGCACCGCGAGGCGGTGAGAAAACAATATTTTGTGTTATTTTTGGATTTTCTTTACCCTCTTTATCAAAGGCAAACTGATTATCAGCACCATCAATCATATGCTCGTATGCTATATCCTTAGTAATATCTGAATAAACATTACCGTCATTATCAATCATCGGTAAATCGTTATCCCTCGACATATAGTTCATAGCGTTTTTTATACCTCTAACAGACCTTGCACCGCCTGTTATTTTCACCATGACCTCTTTACTTGCTCCTGTTCTACTAACACGCTCACTTACGTTACGTTGATAATGTTTACCCCCGTTTTTCACCTTATGAGCAAAGGCACTCCCCCCTTTACTTTGGGCAGATCGACTTCTTCTGACTAAATATTCCTTATCAATTTTCAGCGGCATCATAACTCCTAAACTTATTGCTAACCTTACGATTTCCACATAATTTTATGTAATGATCGAACCTATCCCTTAAACCCATTGTTAAAGAAATAACCTCTCGAATATCATTACTAAATTCATTCTTATCTAAAATCATATTCTGATTGTGAGCAATAATGAATCGTATGTTTCTACCCACCTTATCAATAGCATTTCTGGATATATGAAATTCTCTAAGTTCATTATCATAAACGTCAAAATCATCATTGAGCGTATGAGCCAATCTAAATCTAACTTCTCTCGATAAAGACCAGCGATGCTTTACAGATGCCTTTTTTAAAAGCATTAGATTTTCTTTATTAAGATACACTGAAACTTGTTCTAACCCTGCATTGTCATTATGTTTAGAAACATCATTATCATTATCAAATGACAAATTATTACCTTCTAATCTTTTAAGTAAAACCCTCAACCCCTCACTAACACTCTTTATTGATTCATCACATAATAATTTTTCTAATGATTTTATTATTAATTGTTCACTTTCACTTTTAATCCTAATTTGTATTCTTTTCATAACCCCCCCGAGAGCCAACTGCAAGTTACCGCCCAACAAGGTGAATGATGCCGAATGGCTCCATTTCACCCTTGTTGGGCTATCCTGCATCGCACTATACCACACTCAAACCGCACCATGTCAATTTTAGCCTGAAAAACCCCATAGGACAGGGCTTGGCAAGATAAAAAACTCAACTGGTCGAGTGGGGTATGCTTTTCATTTTTTGTTTTTTTATGGGGGTAATGATGGGGATTGACACACCTAGCGCACTTCGTTTGCTCAAACACTGACAGCCGTTAAAAGACTACGCTATTTAACGACTGGCAGCGTTTTACAGTAAAGACTTAGTGAGTTTGAAAATCTATAGCGTAGGGTGTTCCAAAAATAGCTTTTATTATTCATATTAACCCTATGCGATTTCATGCTCTTTAGCATAGTCTATAAAGGCTAGAACTAACTCTTTTAGTGGATAATTATCTAATCTATCCAGATCACTGATTGACTTGAAAGAAAGCCACCAATCTAAAACTTTTATTCTTTCGGGCTTTATATTTTGTAGCCTTTCGGTTTTGCTTTTATGTCCTTTTTTAAATTGAATAGCATTAATAAAAAAACCATCTTTTGATTTGAATACTTTCAAGTATGATGATTGGTTTCCCTCACCTTTTGAGAAGTAAATCTGGATGCCCTCTAAGGCTCCAGTAATGAATTCCCTTTGTCCATCAACTAAAACGGGGCATAGCGCCCCAAACTCTGTAAAAATGTTTTCAGATGCGCCTACAACGCGCTCACCCTGATTACTTACTAAGTAATAATGTTTCATATAATCCCCTTAAAGACCTTTTACAAAAGCAATAACTTTTACTGCGTTATCTCGACTAAGGTTATTAACCTTTACACTACAACTCATTCCTATCTGGTTAAAGTCAACAGAAAAGGAATTGTTCAGGGATAAATTTATATTACCGCCTGTACCTCTATAACTTCTTATTGACATTGATTTCAGTAGATTTAAAAAAGTAGTATCGTTTAGTTTTTTATCTTCATGCTCTTTTTTTTCTTTTAAGACCTTTTCGCTTAGGTTTATTGCTTCAATTATAACTTTTCTCTTTAAGTGATTTATAAAATGATCAAGGGATAACCTTACAGATGTAGAGCATTTAAGTGTTGGGTAGTTTTTTATTTTACTTTCAAAAAAACCCATAGCAACTAAACGCCCGTCTTTCTGGCTAATATGAATAGAGAAATCTTTAATAGTTGGATTAAAAATAATAATGATAAAATCACGACTATCTAAATGATTGATGCGCCATTCACCGCCTAGCGCGTGACAAACTGCATTCATTTTTTTTAGATTTAGTTCTTTAAAGCTCATTTTTGACTCCTGCCGATTGGCGATGGTTACTCTTTTTTCATTTAAAAAATTAACTTATCATGCCTTGAAAAAATTAATCTTTAACCCTAATGCTTTTGTGATTTTAACTAACGCGCTAAATGTTGGATTACCTTTTTCAGATAAGGCGTGATAAAGCCCCCCTCTCGTCATTTCAACTTCTCTTGATATCTTACTGACGTTTCCCGATTTTGCTACCTCTCCTAGTGTTACTAAAAAAGAAGTAATATCACCACTATCTAGTAAATCGTTAAGTTTTTTTTCAACTGTTTTGTCCATAACTTTATTTTCCTATTCAATTGTCCAATCAATAGATTCAATCATTTCATTTAGACTCTTAAAACGGGAGCATTTAAGAGTTTCTTTTTTAAATTCATCAAACGATTCTTTCCACTTCTCTAGTGGATAATCTTTAAGGTTTCTAATTTCAGTATTAGTCTGTAAAAACATTGCGCCAGCCTTACCAGACCAATGATAAGTGCCTTCAAATTTCGTTAATTCTATATTTTCAGCACTAACACCTGACGATTCTGAAACAGCATTAATAATTTTCTTTTTGGTTAAAATCATACTGCACCTCTGCAAACCCCCCTAAAGAAAAGGGGGTTATATAGTATAAACTAGCCTATAAAAGTGTATTTCAATGCTGCTATGACAATCGCAATACCTATTGCTAGAAGTAGTTTTTTTATCCAATCAATATCATTATTCGCTGTTTTAACATCAGACTTTAACTCTCTCAAATCAGCCTTGATGCTTTCAGCCGCTAATCGAACATCATCTTTTGTCGCTGTGCTGAAATCTTGTAATTCTGATAACGCCTCAACAATCTTTGTTGCGTTTTCTTCTGTAATACCTGAATCAGTTAGTGCTTTAATCGCTTTGTGGGTACTCATTGTAAATGTAGCCATTGTGATCCCCTGTTTAATTCCTGCCGATTGGCGATGGTTACTCTAAAAGGTTTTATTGGCTCTGTTCCTAACCAACAAAAATAGTATAGCACCAACCCGATTAAACTGTCAAATATATCTGACAATAATTTATTGCTTTTCTGCCTGACAATTCGCACGGCTGCCAAAGGGTCAAGGGCTGAACGCAAGCCGCAGCTAAGGGAGCGTAGCGAGTCTGAACGGGTGAGGCTCGGGCGCGTAGCGCGTACCCTTTACCCCTGTCCCCTGTAAAAACTTTTTACGGGTGATGGTTCGCATAGCG
>Ga0153974_1000027_pt1 | contig 35849 bp, 25 predicted proteins | sample TSGA058MetaG_FD_104741 | JGI IMG/M metagenome (GOLD analysis project Ga0153974, IMG submission 104741) | Attine ant fungus gardens microbial communities from Georgia, USA - TSGA058 MetaG | ecosystem: Host-associated > Fungi > Mycelium > Unclassified | place: USA: Georgia, Yuchi Wildlife... | reverse complement strand
TATTAGCTCGTGTTTCCACCATTTTTTGTTTATTTTTAGCTTTTTTTTAATTATTTTATACTTTAAGTTTTACTGTTGTTACTTGGACTTTGTTCCTTATTTTACTTTGTACATTTTTGTTTATCCTTAAATTTAATTTACATAACTTGAGTTTATTTTATTATTTTTGTACATTTTTTACATTATTATTTATATATAAGTATCGATGTTAATATAGTTCCATCATTTTAAAATATTTAAAAGTTAATTAAAGGGGTTATTAAAGAAAACTAAAGCAAATTTATAAATATAAGGAGGGTAAAACCAAATGCTTAAAGAAATCTAATTAAAAAGTTAGAATTTATATACTATTTAAGCGATCCTAAGGTAAACCTTATTAGTTAAGGACTTCCAGAAGTAAAACATTTCAGTAGGGAAAGGAAAGGAAATCAACCGAGACTCCGAAAGTAATGGCGAGTGAAATCGGACTAGCCTTAAAACATAATAATATTATTTCAAAATAAATTGAAACTAAAAATAACTTTTAAAGTTTACTAAAAAAGGTTACCAACAATAAGTCCTGTAGGTTTATCACAAATAATAATTATTATAGTATCTGTTTTACATTGTAAGGCAATAAAGTACGATGAGAGAAAACTTGTCGGAACAAAGGGGAACCATCCTCTAAGGCTAAGTATAATAAATTTAGCGATAGTGAATAAGTACTGTGAAGGAAAAGTTTGAAAAGCGAGTAGTAAACAACAAAAATGATTTTATCTTGGAAACAATATAAATGAATTGGTGAAATAGAACATGAATTAGTAACTCTATAAGCAGTCCTAATTTTAAAATAGAATGAGGGCGTACCTTTTGCATAGTGCGACTTGATGTCGTGTAAGATAATGAAGTGAAACTCTTCCAGTAGTACTTCCTACTGACCCTACCTAAACATGCGACAAGAGTAATCCTGTGGTCTGAAGCTTTAGGGACAATGGTTGAGCACTTAGGGTAAAGAGATTAAGGTAAATGAAAATGAAGATACGTATACGGTCCGTAAAAGGTGATATCACTTTAAACTGTCGTCAAGACAAATAAAGTTAAAACTTGCTCAAGGATATGGTGAGGTAGGACCAAGGTGGTTATGCAACTAAGGCGAAGTCAACAAAACTCACGGATCAAAGTGTCTACCTAAGGTCTCTATAAACAAAAATGTATCATACACGAAACAAGGTAAGCCCTTAATTTCCTGTTAAATCAAGTCTGGTTACCTTACTCTTTTGAAAACAGAGCTCTAATGGAACCTATAACTACTAGAGGAATTAAAAATTTATTTAAAAACCAGATAAGATGAGAAGGTTACAAGAAGAGGAAACTGATCAAAATGCAAGAAGGAAGCATACAAAGTTCGACAGAGGTGATTTATAAAACCTAATAAGTGGAAATGATCATAACGAATTCAGGGTAGAAGATTGTCCAAATAGCGAACGCGGAACAGTAATAGTTCTGATAGAACCACTTAAAGTGGAAATATTTAAATCGAGAGATAGCTGACTTGGACAGCGTGGTCAACGTAATTATTATTAAATTGAAACAAGAATAATCAGCCCGGGTCCGTAAACAATTAATTGGTTAGGCGGAACGAAGCAGTATCGAGCAATCGACGATGAAAACTTGTATAGGCACACATACTTTAGAAAATTTTTTACCATCTTAAAAATAACATCCCCCAAACGTTAGCCGTGAGCAATGGACAAATAACACGGTCTAAGTACAATTCAAGAATTCGATAGAATCGCTAATTTCTTAGGACTGTTAAAATAAATAAGCGAGTTGAATCGGCTCATATGTTTAGCACCGGTCGAGGTGCAGTTAAAATGAGTGAACATTAACTTATACAATCTCTGACGAACCTCAAGTTTATCAAAAACAAAAATATATAAAAATTATGAAAATATGAAAACAAACAATTTTAAATAAAGAAATCAATCACACATTGTTTTATACTCCTCTTAAACATGAAATATGGTCGTTGTGGATAAAGGGTTGAATGGGAACAGTTAACAGGAGACACCTAAGCCAAACGTTAAGCTCTAACAGAGACACACAAAACGGATGGAATGAATTGGTATGGAACAAAATAGAAACTAAAGTAAATAACCTTCAGGAGAAAATAGTTATAGCTAGAATAAATGAAGATTTTAAAGAAATATATAGGTTACAATGGATTTTAGTGCAATCTCTAGAAGCTAGAGCTCTAGCCGTTAGAAAAGTTGCAACCAATAAAGGGGGTAAAACCGCAGGTATTGACGGAATTTTATGGAAAGGTTCAAAGGATTACTGGAAGGCAATGCTTAAACTTGAAGAAGTGGTTAAAAAGCCAACTGATTATGAGGCAAGTCCGCTGAAAAGAGTGTTTATACCGAAAGGGAACACCAAAGAACTGAGGCCCCTTGGAATACCCACAGTGTTTGACAGGGCCGTCCAGGCTCTATACAACCTCGGACTAGATCCAGTTGTAGAAGCTAGTTCATACCCAAATTCTTATGGATTCAGGAAGAAAAGATCGACGCATGACGCCATCACAGCCCTTAGAAGCTTACTGGACAAGAGAACACATCCCAGATGGATCCTGGAGGTAGACATAGCGAAATGTTTTGACAAAATAAGTCATGAATTTTTAATAAAAAACACTCCAATGATACACAAGATGATACTTGAACAATGACTAAAAAGCGGTGTAATGGAAGAAATGAACTATTTAGACACTACCGAAGGGACCCCTCAAGGAGGTATTATATCTCCGGTATTATGTAATATTGCACTAAATGGATTGGAATCGACAGTAAAAAAATCGTCTCCAGCCAAGAAAGGAATGCACCTTATTAGATATGCTGACGATATGATAATTACAGGGAGAACAGAAGAAACGCTACAAGAAGCAAAGAAAATAGTGATAGACTTCCTGGCGATAAGAGGACTACAGCTTAATGAAAAGAAAACAAAACTGACTCATATCAATAATGGTTTTGATTTCCTAGGTTTTAACGTGAAAAGGATGGAACGACGGGCTAAATTCAATGCAATAGATGACCAAAACACTGTCCTAATCATCAAACCTAGCACTAAAGGAATCGATAAGTTAAAAGATAGCGTAAGAAAAATAATTACGAGACACAAACCATTTTCCAATATCATTAAGGAGATTAATCCACTAATAAGAGGATGGGTCGAACATAAAAGAATCTCGTACCACTCTCAGGCTGAATTCATAAAACTTGACCATTGGATATACATGAAAATGAAGTCTTGGGTGATGAAGCAAAACCCTGGGGCATACCTACGAATTTTAAGAAAATACCTTGTGGCAACCGAAACCCGAAGATGGAATTGGGGACTCCACGCAAAAAGAACTATCGTAAACATGGGTGAAGTAGCGATCATAACCTTAAGACCCTTAAAACAGGACAGGAATCCCTACTTAAGCTCAGACTATGAATATTTCAATAAGCGAACTGAGAAACAGATAGAAAGTAAATTTAGAGCTGCCATTCTTAAGAAGTATGCTCACAAGTGTGCGCACTGTGGGGAACCTCTAAACAATGGGGAACCAATGGAATTCCATCATATTATTCCACGACGTTCCGGAGGAAAATATACTATCGAAAACATCCAGCCACTCCACCGTGTTTGTCATCAACAGGTAACAATACGATCCACTAAACTGGAACGAGCCGAAAAGAACAAACCGAAAATTTAAAATCAACAGATATTGGCTAACGAAGAATAACTAGTCTCCCATGGGTGAAACTAGCGAAAGCTTATAAGTATGACTGCGCGAGCCGTGTGCGGTGAAAGTCGCACGCACGGTTCTAAGCGGGGGAAAGCCTGAGAGGGCCTACCTATCGCGATATGGGTGAAATGCTTGCCCTTAAAATTGTGAAATTTTGGTAAAAACTGACTCATGACTATAACAAGTCGGTGTGACAATATTCTAATATATTATCATGCTAACGGTGAATCCTAAGGAACAATCTATCGGAAATACCGTGGGAAGCTAATAAATCGTAGGAATAAGTAAAATTTTACTATGAACTAAAATATAGTACACTTTTTATTAGCCCTGTAACGACTGATTCGAAAGAAGAGACGATGTAAATTGTAATACGTCAGCACTCAAATATTCCAAGATATTAAGGATACAAATAATAGAGTACGGTTAAAATAGCCTCAACTATGTTATACGCTATCAATATTAAAAATAATATAAATCTTAATTATGAGAATGTATAGAAAAGCTACAAATTAATTAGATAAAATTATCATAGGAAGCATGTTATTTAACAGCCTAAAATCAACCAAGATAAGTATTCTAATACTAGACTTCAATTTAAACAATCTCTTAAAAATAGATTATATATTGAACATTTATATTCATTATACCAATAATATTCGAGAACTAATAAATTTTAGAGCTAATAAAGAATATATTAATAGTAAATTTTAAAAGTTAAGTCTTCCTTTTTTAAAAATATAGGGAATTAATCTATAAGATATAAAATATATACCTAATAATTTCGAATAAATGTTAACATAAATAGGTTTAGCTTAAATGATTAATGTTGGAGGGTTATAAGTAACCGGTTTATATATAAAAATTAATCTTATTCTATGGAAGATCTTAAAAATTAATTAAGGTAATTAAATATAGAATGTAGTATACATAAAACTTAAAATATAATTTATAATCTAAGCAGTTCTAAAGATAAATTATTATAATTGATAAAACTTATTAAGTCATTTTTATTATAAATTTAATATTAATTCTCCCTTTCTATTAATAAGATATCCTAACATTTCTTTGAGTTGAAGGTATAGTCTAATCCAATGTGAAAATATTGGTATCAATGCAGCAACTTAATATTAGTAGCAAGGTTAAAAGCCTTAGCGAAAGCGACTAGATAGTCATAAAAACTAAAAAGTTTACACTATGGTGGGTAAGTTACTATTATTAGACCCGAAGCCAGAAGTGATTTTACTTAGACCAGATTATAATGGATCGAACGGGTGAATGTTGCATAATTCTCCGAAGAGTTTAAGTAAGCGGTATAACATTTTGCCGCACTGGAAAGTAATTTCCTTAAAAATAAAACTAGCTCATAACGGTAGAAACCTACAAAACAGGCAATACCGTGGGAAGTTGTATCTTACTAGAAACAAATAAAATAGCTAGATACTAACCCCGTAACGACTTTAATTGAAAAATTAAGGCTTTTAAATTATAAAGGCAAAACGCTAGCTCTCTACATTTTCGAATGACCATGGTTAACAATAGTTCTAACATTATTTATAATACTGCTGCTAACATCCTTTTTAAAAATCGAAAGCAAAACTATGCTAAATTGTTTATATAACACCTGAATGGATAATTGGATTTACACAATCAGATGGTAGTTTGTAATAAGTTAAATTAAACAACGTAAATGGTACGGGACAATAAATAGCCAATTTACAAACATACTCAATCAAAGTTAGAATCATATAAATACTTAGGTACAGAAAAAGTCTCTATAAATAGAACCAAAATGTAACTTATGTAGTTAGAACGATAGATTAAATAGTAGAGGTAAAACTGCCTTTATTTTAAACAACCGTTAAGATGAAGTAAGTTATAAGAATATATTTAAAGCTGTGGTTTTAATGCTTAAAGAAAAACATTTAACCTTAGAAGGAATAGTTAAAATACTAAATTTATGAATACTTTACGAAGAAAATAAAAAGATAATATTAAAATACGGTAACTTAACATAATTAAATACAGCCTAAATAGTATTAGCTGCTTTAAATAACTCTAAGTCAAAAGCTATGTCACTAGAAGGTGTTATAGGATTAAACGATGGAATTTTTCATGTTTCCTTTATCACTCCTAGACGAATAGTAACTGTTCACTTTACAGTTGTGTGTTCATTATCTTCTATCTCTGTTTTAAACGAGTTAGTTGAATGCGGAACTTTTTATAAAATAGCTTAAAAAGCAGTTATATATCAAGTACAAAGTGTATATGATTTATTAGATAAAGTATATCCTAAACTTAAGAATATTAAATATAATACTATAAAAAAATCACTTTGAAAAAAAAAACTATTAAAACTGCTGAACTTATAAAAAATAATGGATATAAAACATAACAAGTTATAAAGGATATAGTTTAATTAGCTTGGGATATTAATAAAGAAGGCACAAAGTAGAAAGATTAGTCAATCCGAATACTTCACCAAATTTATTAAGCCAAAAAAATTGAAATAGTAAATCGGAGATAATTTAATTTGCCTATTTATAATAAATTAACCTAAAGTCAACGTAGAGATGAAAGTATAGTCTGAACTATATTGAAAAATATAGAATAACATAAATTAATAATTGGAAATGCCAATCTGACCTGGTGCTAGCTGGTTTTCTACGAAACATATTAAAGTATGACATCTACCTACCCTTTCCTTATAATATTCAATTTGTACGGTAAAGGAAGTTTTCTTAGTTTTTAATTAAGATTACTAACAGATTTATGGAGGTACAGCAAGGAGTTTCCCAACAAATTAATTACTTTAATTGCATGAACATAAAAATAATTAATCATTGTTCAGGTTGCGGGGAAATATAAAATCTTACCTTTGGAAGCGAATCTCGGAATTACATAAATTGATGGTAGATATTCAGACTATTCAAGCTAAGTTGGGTAGTCCAGACGGAAACAGCCGTTAACACAGATCAAGGTCCCAAATGATTGTTCAGTGAAATTAAGGACGTAGGATTATCGTATACAGCTGTGAAGTGAGTGGAGAAACCTTAAGCAAGTTTCATAGGCTCTAAAGTAATCAAACTCCGGGTAAAGCGTAAAGTCATAACTACTAATTCATTAGCCTAAAAGGGCAAGGATGAGGGCCAAATTAATCAGTTGGAAATAGTAACAAGGTTATGAATATCGGGAAACTGAAAATCGCCATTCGCGGATCTAAACTACCTCTATTACTTATTATAATAACTAAGGTTTTAAGTAAGTCATTATGTGGAAAAGAGCAACGAGTAGATGGTTACTCGCTATGTATTATAAACCTAAATGGTTTACTCGAATACTTCTTGAAAATTTAATAGAAGATAGATACATAGTGTAAAGTGTACTCTAATAGCCTAGGAAACTTGGCTTTAAATATTTAGCTTAGACCTAAATAGTGGTAAATGGCTTTTAACTAAAGCTATACTAATACAAGGTACAAAAATATTAAAATGCCTAAACAATATACAGACTGCTGGGCTCATAAACAAAAACTAAGCTATATGCAAGGAAACCCTAAAGCTTATAATACTAAGTTATAATTTAGTAACAATTTATATAGATAATACAATGGGTAATTTGCAGGAAACTATAAATTAAGTTTATAGAGTAGGATCCTCAACGACTACACGCTTAGAGTAAATAATTTGTATAGCCTCCTTGGATGTTTTTTTCGGTGAAGCGATATAAATTAAAAATTATTATGACATAGTCTAATCCAATGCTAAAGTACTGGAATAAAACCCGCCGTTATATAACGGCTACCTATGCAAAACCCCGCAGGCTCCAAAAATTTATTTAGATTGAACTTTAATAATCTAATTAAAACTTTAATCTACATAATTTAATACTTTATATTTTAAAAATAATTTAAAAAGCCGCGAATCGTTAATTTATCTTGGCAATTATTTAATAAAATTAATTGTATATCCAAAATTGGAAGGTACTATAAAACCAATTAAATAAATTAACTGTAATAAGATATTATACAGTATAAATAAATATATCTTCTTAATGAACTAATAATTAAATAAAAAAAATGAGACATTTAAAAAAAATTGAAAAAGCTTCACTATATTTTCTAGGTTACAGTATTGTTCAACATATTAAAAAAGCAGAAAGTATTTTATATAAAACAGAAATAGCTGCAAAAGAAGCTAACGATAAAGTAGCTTTAGAAATTATTAAGGAAACTAATTCAGGAATAAAAGAAATTAAACAAATATCAACAAATATTCAAAATACTTTGAACAATAATAATATTTATGTAGATGAAACTACAAATGAAAAAGTACTTTCTATAGTAGAAATTCTTCAAGAAAAATATGGAAGCTTGAATAAAATATTCAACAATCCTTCTAGTACAGAAAATTTAGAATCAGCAAAAAAAACTATAGAGGCTTCTAATGAAATTGTAAAATCTACTATACAAACCCAACAAGAACTAGTAGAAGTATTAGAACAAATTATCTCAAATGGAGGACCTAAAAAAAGTAGTATTCTTCCAGATTATATTTTGGATAGCTTTTTTGAATTCATTGATAGTCTTACACTAACACAAGAACTTGCTTTATTACATATACTAGTATTAATAATTATAATTATTATTGTGTTAAATATATTAGGTGTATTTTTTGGAAACGAAGTAATTAAATACTTTAATTTAGAAACAAAATTTCCCTCATTAGCTACTTTCTTTAAATTAAGAAGTACATTAAAAAGATATTATTTAATGTGGAGTATACTTGAAATGTTTATTGTTTGTATAGGGTCAATAGGTATTAATATCTGATTAATTTATATGGATATTTAAAAATTTAAAACCATCTTTAAGTTCCAAAAACCATTATTTGTTTGTGCTTATAATTTCTTTCATTAAAAACTGTCAAATTTAAATTTTGATTATTTTTAAAATAACCCCCCCGCAGGCTCCTCCCTTTTAGATTAAAACAACCTTAGAAGGTATGTGTTATATGACTTAGGGTTAAATATAAAGTTAATAGGTAGTAATAGGAAAAATGGGCAGTCGCTACTTATAATGAACGTTTGTAACAACGCATCAGCAGTCATTAATTTAAATATATTAAAAATTAGATACTGGCGCCGAAAATTTAACGGGTCTTAAACAATCAACCGATATCGTGTTGGTTAATTTTATTAACAATTATAATGAAGTTAGCTTAGGTAGTAGAACATTCAGTCAAACTAATGATAATACAGTGTTTCATTGTATTTTAGGTTACTGAAGAGATAATGCTGACATGAGTAACGTAAAAAGAAGTTATAATACTTCTCGCCGAATACGAAAGGGTTTCAAATAAGAAAGGTTAATCCACTTTGATTTAATGCGGCCTCTAAGGATAATAGCTAAAGCTATGACTGATGAGTATAAAACAGAAAGTCTTTTTGTAAAGCTACTAGATATTCTTCTTAAAAAAGAAGTTTATTATATAGTGTTAGACCAGGAAAATAATGTTTTTATAGTTGGTTTTTAATCAACGGCTACCGTACCCTAAACCGACACAGGTTCGTAGGTAGAGTATACTAAGGCGTAGAGCTAAAAGTTGTTAAGGAACTCGGCAAGTTCACCTGCCATGCGTACTGGGAACACGCTAAGACGGGTAATAAAACTATCAAATTCCGGGGACGCCCTAAAGCTTATGATACCAAACTATAGTTTAAAGGCTATAAGTGGATGGAGTAATTATTCATGTATGGTAATAAGTCATAAGATAGATGAAAAGAAAATGGGCTATCGCGGATCTAAATCAGAATTTGTATCGCAAACAGAAACTGTAAAAGAGCAACGAGTAGACGGTAGTTGGTGCATAGCTAAAAATAATATGCAATTAAGGTGTACTCTAATGGGTTTCGAAAGAAATTATCCAATCAGAATCCCTTCTAAACAATTAAATAATAGATTTTTTTCTACTTTAAATAATCTTCCAGTATCTAAGTTAAACTCTTGGTTTGTTACTGGATTTGCAGATGCTGAAGCTTGTTTCTCAATATCAATTACACCCGATGCCAGATTAAATTTGAAATGGGGAGTTTCGCCTGCTTTTATTATTAGGCTACATATAAAAGACTTTGAAATATTAGCAAAAATTAAAAACACCCTAGAAGTAGGAAAAATAAGAAAAAATGGAAAAGAATCAGTTGTATACATAGTTGAATCTTTTAAAGAATTACAGGTCATTATTGACCACTTTGATAAATACCCTTTAATCACAAATAAAATATCTGATTATTTATTATTTAAACAATGTTTTGAAATCATTAAAAAGGGGGAACATTTAAGCGAAAAGGGTCTTTTAAAAATTATAAGTCTAAAAAGTTCTCTTAATTGAGGTCTTTCAGATAAGCTTAAAAGCAATTTTCCAAATATTATTCCTGTAGATAGAAAGGAATATCTCTTTAAAGGTATCCCTGATCCTTTTTGGGTGTCAGGATTTACTAGCGGAGACGGTTCTTTTCATGTAGTTATTAAAAAATCTACTAGCAAAGCAGGAGTGTTTACCCGATTTAGTATACATTTACAAATTAAAGAATTAGAGGTAATTAAAGGTTTAGCTAAATTTTTTTATTTATATGAAACTGAAGTAACTAACACAGTGACATATGAAAAATATTTTAATTATTATGTTTTAAACAAAAGTGTCATTCTTCAAATTACTAAAACTTTTGATAATGTTAATAAAATTATTCCATTTTTCGAAAAATATCCTATCAGTGGAATAAAAACTTTAGATTTTGCAAATTTTAAAGAAGTAGCCTATATAATAAAAAATAAAGAACATTTGACAGAAAAAGGTTATAATAAGATATTAGAGATAAAATCGAACATGAATCAAAAAAGATCGTGGTAGTGATTACTAGCTGCTTTAAAGCAGTATTGCCTAGGCAAGTAATTTATTTAATTGCAAGATAAAATTTGATAGCCATGCATAAGTTTGATGATAAGAGGTACCGCAAAAATAAAGCGGTGACACAAAATCGGAGGCCCCGACTGTTTCCTGTTCAGTATTTAGGGAAAATACTATTATGGGAAAAACTATCAAACTCCGGGGACTTCCTAAAGCTTAAGATACCAAACTATACCCTAAAGGGTATAAGTGGCCAGAATAATTACCTGGGTATGGTAACAAGTCCTAAGATGAGTGAAAACGAAATGGAATATCGCGGATCTAAATCAATTTTATTTTTAATACAAATAGCTTTTTATTTAACAATTATTTTTTTTTCTAATTGAGCCTGCGGTATTTATATTTATTTTTTAGAGGGAGCTAATACAGTGCTCTTATCCGCGGCAACACAACTTAAAATTGTTCCTGCTGTGGTGTATGGTAATGCCGATCTAGAAAAATCTAGTGCTACAATAGCAAAAAAAAAGCAGGGGTTTATAGATGAATCAACAAAATTAACGCTAAATGTTATGTTGGTAGTTCTATTAACTTGTCTAATAGATTTTATTATTATTTCAATTTAAAAGCTATGATACTTAATTTAAAAATTTCTCTGATTGCCAGGGCTTTAATCAAATACGGTTATTCTAATTTCCAGCTAGAAATTCTTGAATATTGTGAACCTTCTAATTGTATAGACAGAGAACAATATTACATAGATTTATTAAAACCAGAATATAACATATTAAAAACAGCCGGATCTAAGTTAGGATCGAAACATTCAGTAGAAACAAGAAACAAAATTAGTCTTAGTTTAATTGGAAATAAAAGATCGGTAGGAGGTCCACGAAGTTTGATTCCTTGTATAGTATTAGATGTCACAACTAATGTAAGTACTAGATACAAATCAGTAACTCTTGCAGCCGAGGGTGTAGGTTCTAGTCCAAAAGCGGTTAGAAAGTACCTAAAAAAAAATAGCGAAAAACCATTTAAAAAAAAATATATTATTACTAAGTTAAAGCCATATAGTTTATATGACTCCAGTTTAAATAAAAATTAATTATCCTTGCAATTTAACTATTTTTAAAATCAGTGAAACAAGGCGATAACAAATAAAGAGAAAATCCGGAAAGGGGGTAGGCTGCTTTAGTTTTTGAAAACAAAGAACAATTGTAGCTTATTTAATATAAAAAAATTATACCTTAGGATTAAATTGTAAAAGAGCAACGAGTAGACGGTAGTTAATTATTGAACAAAAACAAAAATAATTTAAGGTATACTCTAAAGGACTGCTAACGCAGTTATCTTGTCAAAACCCATTCTAAACAAATAATAAGTAATACCGCAGGCTCAAATAATTATTAATAATACCCATAACCAAATTTACTAATTCTTATTTATTTCTTAATATTCTGCATGATAAATTTGATGACCTTGAAAAACACATCACAGTGCAATCATTAATATGATAGTATACTGTGTGAAATTTGCCCGATGCCATTAATATAAAAAAGGTCATTGGTTGTTCTTGTTAAAATTTAACATATAACCTATTAAAGTGACTAATTGAAAATCTGGTTAATAGCGGTCAAGTTAAGGCCGCGTGTTATGCTAATTAATTTGTTTAATAATAAGCTACAAAATAAATTTGTTTTATTATTAATTAGTAGAAACACTATCCACTATATGCTAGAAACCCTTTATTGACTTAATACTCATAGTTGGCTATGATTTAGCTTATAACTTTTTATAATTTATAAAAGCTTTAGCGTCATCACAAGTATAACTATAGTAAAAATTTAAGTTGAAAACTATCAAAAAGGCAATTAGCAGGAAACCAACGGATTTAATACAATAATCTTAGTAGGTTCTTCAACGACTATACGTGGAGTAAAAAGAAATAGTCTACTAAAAAAAATAATAGGCCAAGAAAGGACGGTCTTCTCAGGCCTTTTGGTTATATAATAAGTAGCTAGAGAGTTATTTAATTAGCTCGGTTGGCTTTGCCTACCCACCTAAAGGTGTCACTTTACTTGAACTTGAAAAGGCTAACCCCTCTAAGTGTTCATTTAAAATAGTTAAAGTTTTATACCTTACTAAACCTAAAAGATAAAATATTATAATTAATTAAAGATACAATGAATTTTTCTATTACAAACCCCGCAGGCTCATCTATTTTTAAATACATGCTGGCGCATAATTTCGTTTTTAAACCAAAAAAATCCGTAAACAAAATCTTAAAATCTAATTTTATTATTACTAGAAACCTTCACAGAGGTTTACCTAAATTAACTATAACTCCAGCAGTAAGTTATAAAAATGCAAAAATTAACAAAAGTTTAATATATAAAGATATTAAAGATAAAGCTTTTGTTTATAGATGGATAAACTTAATAAATAATAAAGAATACTTAGGTAGTACATCAAGATCAAGATCAAGATCAAGATCAAGATCAAGTGCAAAAAAAAGGCTTAATACTTATTTCGATTTAAAAACTTTAGCAGAGGTAAATATGCCAATATATAATGCAATCTTAAAATATGGACATGAAAACTTTATTTTTGAAATAATTGAATATTGTCAACCAAATGAAACAATCAAAAGGGAGCAATATTACTTAGATAATTTTGATTTTGAATATAATGTATTAGCTAATGCTAATTCTCTGTCTGGTTATAAACATACGGCTGAAACCTTAGCTAAATTGAAAGGAAGACAAAACCTTTTAGGTTATAAACATTCTCAAGAAACCATAGATAAATTAAGAGAGATTAATCTGGCAAAATTTCACAGTGAAGAAGCTAAAGAACAAATGAGAAATGCTTGAACAAAAAGAAAAGTTAATTCAGGTTATTTAGATTCATATAATGATACAATTCAATCAAAAACTAAAAAAGAAGGAAAAATAGTAGTAGTTACAAATATAGAAACTAATATTTCAAAAGAGTATAAATCTATAAGTGAAGCTGCAACTGTTTTAAATTTAACAAGAGTAACTTTAAGAAAATATATTAATAATAAAAAAATATTTAATATGTTGAAGGCAGGATTAGTGAAAGTACAGTATATTATTACTCTTAAAAATAAAACTTAATTGGAGTATAAATAATTTATTAAAAATTAAAAATGTTTTGCGGATGCCCCCCTAGCGAGCCTTATAATTAAAAATAACAGACAACAAGCTTTCCGCACCCACAGGCAGCGAGCAGGTCTTTTAAAATTTAAAGGTAAATAATATAATACCGGACTAGGCAGGTGGCTTTGCCAATTAGTTGTTGTTTTTAGAAAAAGGAAAAAACTTTAATATACCCTTCTCCCTTATTTTTTTTTGTTAGTGGAGCGCAGCCTGTGGGTGCGGTTAGTTCTTAAAGGTACTTAAATTAATTCAAAATAGCTTCATGAGCTATTAAACGTTTTTTATTATTTTTTTTGTAAAGTGCTTAACTATGAGGATTTGATTAAAACCTATAGGGTCCTCATTAAACTCGATAGTATGCTGGAACATCCTAAAGCTTTAAGTACTTGATTTTCACCCTAAGCTTAAACACAATTACAGGAAAAGTAAAAATCTTAAAGATACTAAATGGACAATCAGCAGGGAATATATTTATATTCTAAAAAATTATTAAAGTTCAGTAAATGTTATAATTTATTATATAAAATTAGTTAGTTAATAAATAAAACTTTCTTAAAATCTAGAATAATTCCCTCAGAGACTAGCTAATCGAGCAAATAATCATATTTGATGATATAGTCCAAACTGCATATAAATATGTAGAGAATTGCCTAAGGTAGCAAAATCAGTTGGCCTGCAAAGTGTCTTGGGAAAGCACTTAAGTGGGAAAAACTATCAAACTCCGGGGACGCCCTAAAGCTTATAGTACTAAACTTTTACCGAAAGGTATTTAGCGGCTGAACTAATCATTCAGGTATAGTAACAAGCTATAAGATAAGTGAAAACGAAATGGGCTATCGCGGATCTAAATCAGAAATTTTTAATAAAATGTTAACAACATTTGACCCACAGCCAAATCAAGTTTCTGTAAAAGAGCAACGAGTAGACGGTAGTTGAGAATTATTAAAAAGCACTGCGCCTAGCGCAAGCAAATGTAAATCTTTAAGGTGTACTCTAATGGGTTTCGAAAGAAATCATCAAGTCAAAATCCCTTCTAAACAATTAAACAATAGATTATTTTATAGTACGCAAGTACAGCAACCTCAGATTGATTTGAATAAACAAAATATAGAACCATGGTTTATGACTGGATTTACGGATGCTGAGGGGTGTTTTTCTATAAAAATACAGCCAAATGCTAAGTTAAAGACAAAATGGAGAGTTAGACCTGTTTTCTCTATTACTTTGCATATTAAAGATGCTTTTTTATTAGAAGCTATTAAACATACTTTAGGTGTAGGTAATATTAGCAAAAGTAGTAAAACAGTTATTTTTGCAGTAGATTCTATTAAAGAAATACCTGTTATTTTAAACCATTTTGACAATTATCCTTTACTGACACAAAAATTATCTGACTACTTAATATTTAAAAAATGCTTTGAAATCATTAAGGATCATTTAAGTGAAAAAGGATTACTAGAACTAATAAGTCTAAAAAGTTCTCTTAACTTAGGTTTACCTGCCAATTTGAAATTGGCTTTTCCTAACGTTATTGCTAAAGACAGACCTCAATATAAATTTAAAGGGATTTCAAATCCTTTTTGGATCTCATGTTTTGTAAGCGGAGAAGGCTCTTTTCATATAGTAGTTAGAAAACCAGAGAATAAATCTATCAGTGGTGAAGTATTTGCCAGATTTAGTATTCATTTACATGTCAGAGATATAGCGGTGCTAGAAAGTCTAACAAGTTATTTTAAGTTAACAGTGCAGCAATCACCAGATTCAGTAGTAACCGACAAAAAGGTTACTATTTTAAAAAACAGTGCTAGCTTACAAGTTAAAAAACTTTATGATAATTTAAATATTATTATACCTTTCTTCGATAAATATTCAATACTAGGAATGAAAAGTATGGATTTTTAAGATTTTAAAAAGGTTTGTTATATAATCAAAACTAAAGCATCTCAGTTAGTTTTAAATAAAATATTAGAAATTAAATCTGGCATGAATCTAAATAGCCTTATTAAAAAAGAGGATAAAAAAATATAAAACATTATGTTTATTTAATTGCAAGATAAGTTTGATTAGCCGTGTTAAATGAGGTCCGGTATCAATAATGTAACGATGGTCTCACTGTCTCTACAACTTGCTCAGTGAAATTGAATTACGCGTGCAGATGCGCGTTCTAGCCTCCAGGGGGACGGGAAGACCCTAGCTAAATGGGGTCTTTTTTTATTTTTAATAAACTGGATAAATTGCAAGAAGAACTATAATTGTTAATTTAGTAGTAAACTTGCAGCCAAGCGTTATTTAGTGATGTATTTTAAACCTTTGCCCTGCCTGCCCTTAGGGGATGGGTGGACACAGGCAAGAGTACAAATAGTAACGAAGGTTCAACGACTAATAGGTGAGTATCGCTAACAATAAGCCTAATACGAACATCCGGCATTCGCTAATGAACGATTGATGACATAGTCTGAACCAATTTGTGAAAATTGGAAGTAGTGAATAAAGAGTCACTGCGATAACATTTCTTTTCTACTTTTCTTTAGTGATAATTAAAGAGGAGAGGGAATAATTTGATGCAGCTTTACTGTAGTTAGTTATCATGCGAATCTAGAACAACCCTAATTTAGAGAGAATAGGGATGTTGGAATTAAGATTAAATCTTATGCTGTTTTATTTAAAATACCATATTGATCTATTCTTTAGTAGAAACGAAAAATTGGGAACCTTATAGTTAGGGTTGGGTTTGTGTTTACCTCTGTTTTAATATAGATTTTTAATTATTATTTGTTTTTACATTTAAATATTTTCTAATTTATATTAAGGAAAAAGAGGGAGAGTTGACTAATTGGCAGTTTGACTGGGGCGGTCGTCTTTAATAAAGTAGCAAAGTACAACCAAATATTTATTAAATTTAATACTTTACTTTTTTGCCTATGGCTTATAAGTGAAGCTAACAAATAAATTAACTTGTTTTGCTAAGGCAATAAATAGTTATAAAATAATCTTCAAATTACAAAAGGTATAGCTAGAAATTGAATGGAGATCAATCAACCAGTGAAGGGTTGCGCATTTGTTTAATGGCGGTAAGCATGCTTAACTGAAAGACTCAAAAGTCGCACAGATACGTAAGTAGGGCATAGTGACCCCCCGCTATAGTATGGAATAGTCGGGGATCAATTGATAAAAATATAATAATATGTGTTTCAACGTTAGTGTGCCGAAAGGCCCTCTATACTTAAACTAAAATTAAAAGGTGGAATCTTTAACTAAGTTGAGGTAAAATAAAAATTCCACTTATGTTGCTTATTAAAAACAAAAAAACAAAAATAAGATTAAGCCCTAAAGGGTGAGTTAGACGCTAACAATAAATTTAATTAAAAATATGAAAATAATATTACAAAACAACTTATCTTTAAATAAATCAGGAGTGTATCTAATTACTAATTTGATTAATGGTAAAAAATACGTAGGAAGTTCTTCAGTTATACAAAGAAGATTAAATGAATATTTAAATATTCAGTATATTACTAGAAACCTAAAAAAAGGTAAAAGTAAACTACTAAATGCTTTTTTGAAGTATGGTTACATTAATTTTGAATTTAAAATATTAGAAATTATCGAATTTGAACCTTCTCAATCTAAATTAGAAAGAAGAAATTTACTTTTGGAAAGAGAACAATATTATATGGATGAAATTAAACCAGAATATAATATCAATCTAAAGGCTGGTAGTAATTTAGGTAGAAGTTTTTCAGAGGAAGTAAGAAAAAAAATGAGTTTAGCTAAATTAGGAAAACCTGGAAATAAAAAAGGTGCTATTTTACCACTAAAATCTAGAGTTTTATTTAGAGAAAACAGTGGTATGAACAAAGGTGTAGTTATGCTAAATGAAAATAATGAAGTATTAAATTATTTTAAATCTATTCAAATAGCTAGTGAAGCTACAGGAATTTCTAGAAATAGAATAAGTAGATGCGCTAGAGGTATTAGAAAAGAAATAAGAGAAAACGGAAAAGTAATTAAGTTCAAGTATAGTGATGTAATCGAATAGTTTTTTTTCTTACACATTCAATTATTATTAACTTTTGTCACCTTAGTTAGCAATAATTAAGTGAAAATTGGGTTAATTTCAAAGATATCTCTTTCGAAGAGACAATTTGAAGCGAAGCTACTCTGAACTGTACTTTATTTAGTATGAGTGTAGAACGTTCAACGACTAGAGGGTGAGTTCAGTTCACAATAACCCCTCCACGAAAGCCCAACAACTATTTAAGATTATAGTTGAAGACATAGTCTGAACCATTCCGTGAAGAATGGAAATAAAGGATAAAGAGCCTTTATATTAACAAATTGAAAAGTTACGCTAGGGATAACAGGTTAATTGCCGACGAGAGTACACATTGTCTCGGCAGTTTGACACCTTTTGGGTCTGTACAAAACAATATTTGCTTATAGTAAATTATTAATTTGCTATTTATAGCATCAATATTTCATTACTATATATAATATAATATTATTAGTTTTATATTACAAATTTTAAAAAATAACTAATTTATTATATGTGTTAGCTCAGGAAATGAAATTCAAGATTTAGCAGAGATAGTTCAAACATAAATACTAATTAAGATACTTATTAAAAAATTTTTCTCATGAATCAATCACTTAAAGATATTCTCACATGCTTGAGTCTATGCTTTATATAATAAAATGGAAAAATGAATAAATTCTTGTTCTGCAAAACAATTTTTAGGCAGCAGTAGTAAAATAAATAAAAATGAATAATTGAGACAAATAATAAAAATTTAAAGTACAAATGACATCGGGGAATTTTAATAGAAATATTAAATTAGAAGTTGGCTATTTGCTGGAACATCCTTAGAGCTTTAAATACTTAATAAGTGAATAAAAAAAGTTTATGCGCATAACAAGTAAAAAATTTAAAGATTGGACAATCAGCAGGGAAGTTTATAAATTAAATAAGTTTAAGCTGCTTGTGAAGATATAACCCCCCTCAACGACTAAACGCCAATATCCAGAAGCTTTGTATATGTATTCTTACACTGGATAAAGATATAGTCTAAACTTGATTGAAAGGTTAAGATTAAAAATTGCGATAGTTATAGTCGCTTAAAATAGAAATATTTTAATAAAAATTGGGTTAATTTCAAGAAAATCTGTCTTCTAAGAATAAAATTAAGAATACAGAAAACTTGAAGCGAATCTATTTTCGACATTACTTAAATTTAAAGTATGAGAATAGAACGTTCAACGACTAGTAGGTGAGTTATGTCAACAATAATCCTACCACGAAAGCCCAACAACTAATATATATATGTGTAAATTCAATAAATAATTGCCTGCAGCCAAGGTAGGTTTTTTTAATTTATATTAAACCTGTATTGGCTTGGCTTTTTTTTTATTACAAATTACTTTACAAAAGCCTGCCTTTAGGGGTAGTTTATTTAATAAAAATGAAACAATAAATAATTCTATGATTCTTTTTAGCTGCGTATTAAACCTGAGCAAACTACTCCAGCTCCGATGTATTTTGCAGCTGCTAACATTTTTTTAATAAAATATAATGTATAAAATAATATGAAAAGAACATTAAATTTAAACAAAGAAATTAGAAACACTAGAGATGGATTTCATCTTAATTCAAAATATTGGCAAGAGCATAAAAAAAAATTACCGCCTTTACCTGCTGAATTATTTCAAATAGCTGTAGGAATGATACTTAGTGATGCTTGTATGTATAAAGTAAGCAATCATGCTTTAATAAAATTTGAACAAGGTTATCTTCAAGAAGAATTCTTATTTCATTTATTTTCTCTTTTTAAAGAATATTGTTTTATGATTGAACCAGGTAAACGAATTCAACAAAATGGAGATATTTTTAGAAAAGGCTTAATTAAGAGTTTTTGGTTTAAAACTTTTTCTCATGTTTATTTTGATTCTCTATGGGATTTGTTTTATAAATCATGTTCAACAAGTAAATCAACTATAAAAAGTATAAACAAAGGTTTAATATCTAATTATTTAACAGAAAGGGGATTAGCTTATTGGGTAATGGGTGACGGCTCATTAAATAAAAAATCAATGATTCTACATACTCAAAGTTATAGTGAAGAGGAAAACTTAATATTAAGTAAAGAGTTAAATGAAAAATTTGAGTTTAAAATTGTTCCCCCCGCAGGCTTCAAACAAAAATATAGGGTAATAGTTTTTAATTCTGAGGATACAGTTTTGTTGAGCAAATTAATTAAACCTTACATAATTGCTAGTATGAGTTATAAACTACCTATTTGTTAAATTAAAAAAGGGTAATAGATATAAATATATTAGTTGATGACATAGTCTGATCCAATTTGCGAAAGTTGGAAACTTAGGATAAAGAACCTAAGTGATAACATTAATGGTCGACTCATCCTATCCTGCAAAGCGTATTTGGAACACGCTAATAGTGGGAAATGAACTATCAAACTCCGGAAACACCCTAAAGCTTATAGTACTAAACAATATTCGAAAGATTCATTGCGGATGAACTAATCACTCATGTAAAGTAACAAGCTATAAGATTGATGAAAATCTAATGGGCAATCGCGGATCTAAATCAGAATTTCGAATCTCACAGCCAAAAAGAATTTCTGTAAAAGAGCAACGAGTAGACGGTAGTTGGTTACTAGCAAACAAGGCTATAAGCTTAAGGTGTACTCTAATGGGTTTCGAAAGATACTATCAAGTCAAAGTCCTCTCTAAACGATTATGTAAACAAGTTTCTACTTTAACTTCCTCGGCCCAAGCGCTAAATTTTAGCTTAAATCCCTGGTTTGTAACAGGGTTGATAGATGCTGAAGGTGTTTTTTTTATAAGCTTTAGAAAAGATAAGGAATATAAATTAGGATGGCAAATTGGAGCAGAATTTCAGATACAACTTCACAAAAAAGATATAAATATATTATTAGAATTGCAAAATTTTTTTAGTGGAACTGGTTCAATAAGTATTAGTAAAACTCGACAAAGAGCAACTTATTCAGTTAAATCTATTAAAGATATAGTAAATACAATAATTCCTCATTTTTTTAAATATAATCTCTTAACACAAAAAGCAGCAGATTTTGCTCTATTTACGAAAATTGTAGAACTACTGAATGCTAAGGCTCATTTAACTAGTGAAGGTTTAAATAAAGTAGTAAATCTAAAAGCTTCATTAAATTTAGGTATTTCCGAAGTTCTTAAATCTTATTTTACTAATATTATTCCAGTTGAAAGACCTTTAGTTAAAAGTACTAGCCTACCAGATCCAAATTGGATAGCAGGTTTTGTAAGCGGTGAAGGGTGTTTTGATATTAACCTTAAAAATTCAACCTCTCATCGTACAGGTTACCAAGTAATTTTAAGATTTAGTGTTAAACAGCACGAAAGAGATAAATATTTAATGGGGCAGATATCTAAATGGTTAGGTTGTGGAAAAGTTTACCAATCTAGCGGATATAATTGCTGTTCTTTAACAGTGGTAAAGTATTCTGAGATTACTAATTTAATCATACCTTTTTTTAAAAAATACCCAGTGTTAGGTGTGAAACAATATGATTTTTCAGATTGGTGTAAAGTAGCCAATTTAATGAAAGAAGGTTATCATCTAACAGAGAAAGGTTTAAAGTTAATTCAATCCCTTAAAAACGGAATGAATAAAAATCGAAGCTCCGAATAATTATTAATCGCAAGATAAATTTGATCGCCATGCCGGGGGAAGAAGCTTGGAAGGGTTCGGCTGTTCGCCGATTAAAAGGGTACGTAGCGCCGTCTAATTATTATAAATCCATGTGTAAAAAAACAAACAAAAAAAAAAATAAATCAATAAATAATCATACACTACCAACAATTTCTCTAGCCACCAGCTGAGTTGCAAATTATAAAAAATAATAAAGCAATTATAAGCTGAAACAGGCAATGGTATAAAGCATCAGACTAAGGTAGTTAGAAAAAACTAAAGAATAAAAATTACTTGCTCTAATATAATAATTGCAAAAAATGTATTCTTACGGGCTAACCGTACACTTAAACAGCATGTCTGAAAAGCAGATTTAATAAAATATTTTATATGGTCATCTGCGAGCTAAATTCTATATGGCTAGGTTAACGAACCTCTACAAAAAATTAACACAAGTTATCTTAGGTTATAATTTAAACGTACCCTAAAATATAACAGAGAAATTCTAGATACTTAATAAGTGAATGAGGAGCCTAAGTAGAAAAAGAAAGGGTTATAATAAGAATTCGGGATTACCTGAGAGAGGCTAACTTTCAGAGGTAACAGAGGTCTCGTAGTAGTTTAACCCATTGTAATGATGTGGCAGCTGCCTTTATTTAAAAAATTTAATATTAACTAATAGCTAGCTAAGACGAAGGGGACCAGAGAGAATTCTGTATTTTGCAAATTTTGCTATATAAAATATATTTAAATAAAACAAACAAATAATATAAAAATAAAATATGAAAATAGACAGCTTAGCTGGAATCTTTTTTAATTTAACAGCTTAGCAATGATCTCTTGGAAAGCCGTATGCAGGGAAACTTGCACGTACGGTTTGGGAGGGGGATTTTGTTTAACCGAAGTTTAATTCTAAAGTTTACTTTCTTTAATTACTTAGGCACAAAAATTTGTTTTTGTTTTTTCAAGTTTTATTGAAACAGTTAGCTTAAAATGATTTATTAAATAGGGGAACAATCTACTACCTCGTGTGAGTTGGGTAAAAATAACACGTCCTAGTTAAATTATCACAATAATCAGTCTAAACTTAAAATCTTTAAAAATAATGCAAAATATCTTGTCGAAAAATATAAAAAATACTAAATTAAATATGAACTATAATTTTTATTATAAAAAAATATTTAAAAAATTTACAAGATTAAATTAATCTAAGTATATTAAGTATATCGAGCCTTATTATATTAGTGGTTTAACACAAGGTTTTTTCTTTTTTAGTATTTAAAAAATAAGCCAAATAAGGTAAATGAATAAAAATTCTTAAAGAAGAGTATAATAAAATTATTAATAAATTATGGCCTTAGCAAGTTAGCAAGAGCTCTTAATTAATAACTAAAAATAAACCCCTTCTATAATTTAGTTAATGGCTTTCGAAGTAATCCCTTAGTTTTTAGTTTAGTATAAATAGTATCTATATTATTATTATTTTTTAAAATTTAAGTATTTATTATTGTTTAATATTAAAATTTGACTATAAAAAGCCCCTTAATTATTTTTATTTTTTATTGATTATAATCGTAAAATATTAAGATAAAAACCGGAAAAATTGCAAGGACCACTGTAAATTCTCCTGTTCATTTAACGGAGCAGTCAATTTGCATCCGAGCGCAATTTAGTCCAAAATCAGGATTGCGAAGGTTCAACGACTAATAGGTGAGTATCACTAACAATAAGCCTAACACGAACATCCGGCATTCATTAACCTTTTCTTAAACACCAGGAAGATGAATGATGACATAGTCTGAACAGTAGCGTGAGTTACTGAAATAGTGATTAAATGTCACTATAATAACAAAATTGTTAATACGACGTGAAATAATAGACTCCAATTCCATATTATTTCTAATTGGCTCCTAAATTGGTTGCCAATGGCAGCCTCCCTATATATTTCGAAAGTATGCTTAGCAAAGCATTTTAGCAAAAAAACTATGAAAAATATGAAAACAAATAACAAAGCAATAATATTAATAAACAAAAGAACTAATTTAAATTTCTCAAATTATACAATGCCTTTAGCAAATTTTACTAAATATCCACTTTTTTTGTTTGTAAAAAAAACTTTACTAGATCGAATAAGTTTAATTAAAACTCAATATTCTATTAAACATAAAGTCCGAGTTTTTTATTTAAACACTGATAATGCTAGAGCTTACGTTAAAAAAGAGCTTGAAAACAAAGGAGGTGTTTATATCTTTTGGTGTAAAGCTAATGGTTTATTTTATGTAGGTTCCGCTATACGGTTTATTACCAATAAAGGAAGACTAAATGATTATTTTATGAAAGGTAGAGTTAATGCATCACTGGCAGGGCTAAGTACAAAAGTAAGTAAGAAACTAGCTGAAAGCTTTGAAAAACATTCAATTAGTAATTTTACATTGCTTATCGTAGAAGCTAAGGATCTAACTAAAAAAGAAGTACAACTTAGAGACTTTAGCCTACACTTAAAAAAAGTTTACTTGTTTCATCTAATGAAGGTAAAGCTATGAGTGAAGCAACTAGAATAAAATTAAGTACAATCAACAAGTTTTACCAATATGAAGTAGATAAAAAGGGTGTAATATTAGTTGGCTCTGAAAAGGGTCTTAAATAAGTTTCTCGTACTGGTGTAGTAAGTTTAGACCAAAAGTTGTTTTCTATTGAGTATGACTCTGTTAAAGGGCATTTTAATTCTGGATTAATCTTGAGCTATTTTCTTATAGTCAGTTAAAGGAAGGTCAACAAATAACAGTTAAAAATACAGTAGTAAAACTAAATCAGGGGTTTACGAGTATCAGACTAAAAAGAGTTCATTTTTTGCTTATGAACCTAGTGTTAAAACTTGCTTGACTAAATATAAAATTAGTTCTACACATTTAAGACGAGTTAGAAAATTTGGACTAGAATTTTTTGGCAAACTATTTAGTAATCAGAAATTAAATTAGTTCACAACATTCAAACTGTAAGCTTATCGAATTTGATTTGCTCACGATATTTATACACCCTTTAAATAGGGAGATATTTTTTAAATAATTTTGCTAAACAGAGTATCACTGCAGGTATTAATAAACAGGATAGTTGAATTATGGAATCAAACTAAAAATGACTTGCGTCGGTAAAGGAAACTATAAGCTGGGAACTCCTAAAGCTTTAAGTACTTTAAAGAGTGAAAATCTTAAAGATGTAACAATGGAAAATCAGCAGGTAACCAAATAATATAAAATATTAAAGTAGGTTCCTCAGAGACTACGCGTTTCCATCTTAATTTATTTAAGATAAGATATAGTCCGAACTAGTTAGAAATATCTAGATGCTGTAACTAGCTTTACTAATGCTATAGCTGCAGTAACAAAATCACATATCATATTTGGAGTCAGTATGGTGCTGTGTGAGGTAGGATCTCACTTTCGTGCCAAAAATTATCAAACTCCGGGGACGCCCTAAAGCTTTTTATACTAAACTATATATGAAAATATATAAGTGGCTGAAGTAATTACTCAGGTATAGTAATAAGTAAAAAGATGAGTGAAAACGAAATGGGTTATCGCGGATCTAAATCATTATTATTCTCAAATAAAAGTGTAAAAGAGCAACGAGCAGATGGTAATTATTTTACTAAATTAGTCAAAATAAGGTGTGCTCTAATGGACCGTGAAAACAGTTATCAAGTCAGATTCCTTTCTAAACAATTAAAATTAAATAAACTATTTTTGTTTCTAACAGGGTGTTACCGTAAAACGCTCTCAATAAACCCTTATTTCGTCACTGGATTTGCCTTTTTTGATGCTGAATCAAGTTTTCAAATTTCAGTTACTATTAATAAAAATTCAAGGTTAGGTTGAGGTTTAGAGCTTTTTTTGTTTTGTTTGGTTACAATTGGCCTTCATTCACGTGATTTAGCTTTATTACTAGAAAAAAAAGGAGTGTGGAATCATAGTGAAAAATGATAGTAAAAATGAAGTTAGTTTTAGAGTAAATTCACTTCAAGACTTAACAAATAAAATCATTTCTCATTTTGAAAAATATCCCTCAAAAAGCTGCTGAGTTTAAATTATTTAAACAAGTTATAGAATTAATGCAGAATCTTACAACGGAAGGTTTACAAAAAATAATTAATATTAAAGCTTCTATAAATTTAGGTCTTTCAAATGAGTTAAAAATTAATTTTATTAATACAGTACCAGTACAAAGACCAACGATTAAAACAATAAATATACCAGATTTTAATTTAATTTCAGTTTTCGTTAGTGGTGAGGTTAATTTTGTTTTTTATATTTTTAAATCTAGTTCAAATAAAATTGGATATCAAGTAAAATTAAGAATAAGTATTACTCAACACAGCAGAGACAAGGAATTATTAGATTTAATCGTTAAGTATTTAGATACAGGAATTATAAATATTCACAGTGAAAATTCTTTCGTTTTAAAAATCACTAATTTTGTAGATCTAACTAATAAAATTATACCATTGTTTGAGCACATGGTGTAAAATATCTAGATTTTATAGAGGGTTCTTTTTGTGCAGTAGCTAAATTAATTCATACGAATGCCTTACAATTGAAGGTTTTAATTTAATAAGAAAAATTAAAGATAAAATGAATACAAAAAGAAAAATAGATTAATTATTAATTGTATGATAAATCTGATCGCCATGCCCTATCTTCTGGAGGGATAATTAGTAAAAAGGGGCAGACCTTCTAGTACGAAAGGACCAATAGGCTGTGTTTCTCTAGTGTACCAATTGTTTTAATTATTTAATTTGTTTACTTCGTCAAGCTTTTTATAAAAATATATTGTTAAGATAATTAGCAACTGCTCTTGTTTAAGCAATATAAATTAGAAAATAGTGAATTGTATTTTACAATAGGAGGCTGCATGTTTTATTATCAAAATTTTTTAATATTAAAGCTGCAGAAAATAATGAATGCATAGTTGGGTAGCCACAAACATAATAGATAAGTGCTGAATGTCTATCAAGCAAGAATCTAACCCCTAGATACTAAATGGTTTATTTATAAGCTAAAATTGAGAAATAGAACATTTCTAGATAGGCTGCGAATGCAAGTATTGTAAGGTATTTAGTTTAGCAGTACTAATTTATAAAAAAACTGGATGATGAGGATTAGCATAATTTATAATATATAAAAAATTTTTACTAACAAGTATTGTTGCCCTACATATAAGGCTTACACTGGACACTGATTTGCCTTAGCAAATTTAAGGATTCTAGTGAAAAGAAAGGGGGGAGTAGTCCTAATTGGTAAGGGACTTGCTTTGGGAGTAAGGATTTGCGAGTTCGAGTCTCGCTTCCCCCAAGCAATTATCAGCTCTACTTAAATGTTAAAAATTTACGGGGGTTGCTCTTTTTCTCTTTTTGTAGGGTGCACTGTTTTTAATTTAAAAGAAAGCACTTGTAGTTATCTAGCTGTTGACAAAATAAAATTATTTTTATAAGCTGCCTTGCTATTATAATTGGTAGGAAATTGGCTAATACTAGCCTTAACAATCAATAAATAATAAATGGGAAGTAATGTTGCTAAGCAATATAAAGAAAAGGTTTAAGGTCTTATGGCTGAGTGGTTAAAGCGGAGTACTGTTAATACTTTTTACAGGGGTTCGAACCCCCTTAAGGCCTAATAAATTTTATAAAAAACACAAAAAATAAGAAAGCCGGAATAGTTTCAATTGTAAAACGGACTCCTTTAAAGATTTCAATAAATAAAAATTAAAACAAAAATAAGAAAGCCGGAATAGTTTAATTGGTAAAACGGACTCCTTGTAAGATTTTAATATTGGTTCAATTCCAGTTTTCGGCATATTTGCTTATCAGCAGAGGCTAGTTTTGTTTGTTTTTTCTTTTCTATTCTTTTCTTTTCTATTCTAATAAAGTCAATATGATTAAGTTGAATTATTTATAGCACAATAAAAGATATTACGTAGGAGCTGCATTTAATGCAATAATATAGTTAATTTTTATCATTAAATTTAAAATTTTGTTTTTGAGTTGTAGTTTAATTGGCAAAACACCATTTTTTGGTAATGGCTTATATCAGTTCGAATCCGGTCAACTCAGTTATTAGCCTATTAGGCAGGTGTTTGTTTTTTTTTTAATTTGAAATGCAATCAATTTTTTGTTTTGTTTTTTGCAATCAATAGAAATAAATCGGTAGCTTAAGCTTCACAAAAACTTCTAATAATATTATTAATATTAACAAATATTTCAATAATTAAATTTTACTATATTTATTTGACTTTTTCTTATTTTCTGTAAAAGAACATGTTATATTTAATTTAAGAGTGTAGTATAATTGGTAGTATCGTGATCTCCAAAATCATTGGCAGGTGTTCAAGTCACCTCACTCTTGTTGTACCTGGAAAGCCATTTAATGACTCTAAATTTTTTAATTTAATTAGTCTGCTTGCCTTCCTAACCATTTTTGTGTTTATTATTATTCTAGTCCATAACATAACAGAACATAACAGAACAGAACAGAACATAGATTAATCTGATAACAAGACGGATTGAATTGGATTGGAAAAAATAAATTATGTTGAAAAACACTTGTTCAAAACTTTTTGTTTGTTTGTTTTTTGAGGGTTTCTAAATAAGTATAGTTAAATATTTATTATTTTAATACATGTATAGTTTAATACTTAATCTTCTAGCCTTAGCAATAATTAACGGATTTTATGTTGGCGGGGCATTGTTGAGAATTTAATTTATAGTTGATTCGGGAAAAACTTATATAAAAATAAAATAACAAAAACCCCGCAGGCTCAAAAAAAAGCACCCCTCAAAAAAATAACACAGAGCCCTTAACTTAATCGGTAGAGGATCTAATTGTCAATTAGGGACGTATCAGTTCGAATCTGGTAGGGCTCGAAAAATATGGTTTTGTATTTTATATAGAGTTAGCTATTAATTAATTTATATATTATGCATTAGCAGTTGTTGCTGTTTCATATTATTAAACAACTCATTCAATTCAAATAAATTAAAATCAATTCAAGCTTGTTATTATAACAATATGCCTGTGTTTGGTTTTGGGCTTTTGTTTGTTGTTTGTTTGTTTGTTTGTATATTGCACCCTATGCGTTTTATTTTAATTATTATTAATTATTTTGCGCCTTCATTTTATATTGTATGAGTAGCCTTAGCAAAAGCTATTATTCTAAATATAATAAATTTATTAAAAAAATTCTCTTAGTTCAATGGTTAAAACAGCATTCTTCTAAATTGCAGATTTTGGTTCGATTCCGAAAGAGAATTCACTGATAGTGATTTATAGAAGGTTATTACCTTATTAGCTTAAGCTAGACTTTTTGATTATATATATAAATATATAAGACTTTTACTATAATAAGAACTTGTGTTAGAACGAATGTATACTAAAGTGGTTAAACTTGTTAAATTAAAAGTTTTATTTGTAATTCTACAATTTTGTATTGATCTTTATTTGATAGAAAAACAAAATAATCCTGTCTTACCAGGTGCAAGCACATAAAGTTTGATTAGCATAGAATTCAACTAAAAATAAAATATATAATCTGAAAAGGTTAGGTAAATTAGTGAATACATTAGCTAAAACCAACCATTAAAACACTATTAAATAAGTAATATAGGTTATAAAATCTAATGTTGATGTTATGTTGATTTTTAAAACCCTGCATTGGAATAGATTGCTTAAACTAAGGGAGGCAGTTTTAAGTTAAGGGAATCAAGTAATTAGGTTACCTGTAATATTTATTGCTAAGGGAAGTTAAGTAAAAAGGCAATGATTTTTGTTTTAAAGCTATTCCTTAATAATATTATCTGCTCTTTATTGCTAAAGCAATTGCTAAGGCAATTAAAACTACTAACACCGTATCAAACTATTACATCTAAGTTCAATTTATTAAAATGAACAATTATAAATAAAAAAAAAATGAAAAAAACTAATTTAAAAATAAATTCTGTTAAACTGGCAAATAATAATGTTAATTATGAAAACCCAACAACAAAAAAAACTACTTTCCAGTCTATATTTTGCAGAACCAGAACAAATTCTGCTTTAATTAATTCATTGGATAAATATTTAACAAATAATAAAGTTGACAATATTTTTAAGGGTGTAAACGTAGACCAACAACAACAAAAGCCGATTTTGGCTATAACTAGAAAATTTATAAATCCTAATAGTCCTTTAAATAGGCAACAACCCTTATCTGAAAATAATAATAATTCTTCAATAGGATTACAATTATTAGAACAAATAGCTAAACCAAATAAAAAATGGCCAGGTTTAATGTTTTTACATAAAAAAGGATTAAGTCAAACAAAACCTAACTTTAAATTTATAAATTATAATTTTTCAAATGGAGCTTTTTTAAATAAAGATGGACAATTAGTAACCCCAAATTATAATGTTAATAAAATCCTTCTTAATAATGTTTATAAATTATTAGTTATTTTCTTTAAAACTATGTATTGCATAATAAGTAAACCTGTATTTATATTTTCTCAAGATACTATTAAAATTCAATTATTTTATTTTGCTTGTATAGGTAGAAATATAAGTTTAAGATCTAAAAAGGGAGTTTCTTTAGTTAAAAATAGACAAAGAATGGGTATAGGATCTGCAAAAAAAGTAGTGTTTAATAACTTCTTTAGCAAATTAACTAAATATTATCCTAATAAATTTAAATTTATTTGTGCAATCTTAAGTAAATTCTTTAATAAAAAAGTAGAATTAGATTTAATTAGATTACATAAGCCTTATTTTAATAGCGATATTTGTGTTAATTTCTTATCTTTAATTATTAATAGAAAAAATGTTTCTAAAGCTATTCAAAAAATTTTTGCTAGTAAATCTTTTAACAATTTATTATTACCCAATATTAGTAATTTTAAATTTTTGGCCGATTCTACTTCTCTAAATCTTAATCAGGAATTGAAGAATAAAGAAGATAACTTAATTAGAAAAAGAGAAAAGGCAATTCAATTAGTAGACAACTGGTTTGGATTGTCAGATTATTTTGATAATAATGAGGTTATTACATCAAGAGTAAATAATGCTTATTTAACCGGTATAAATATTAAGATTAGTGGTAGACTAAGAAGAGAACCTGTAATACCTAAAGTAACAACTAAAAAATTTGAAAAAGGATTTACAGCTAAAGGTAGAATTAATTATTCTGAAATGGCTAGATTTACACATAAAAATAGAAAAGGTGCTTTCTCTATTACTATTAATGCTGGACAAAATTTCTAAAATCCTATTAATTTTAATATAAATATTATTTTTGTTTTTTGTTTAATTTTAATTTATTTTAAACCCACTAATTATTTCTTTTCTAAATACTGTGTATATAAGTATTTTAGTTAATTATTTTTCTTTAAGAAATTTGTGAATAAAAGTATTTTGTTAAAATTATATTAGAAATAAAAATATTAGCATAAAAGTATTTTTTATTGGAAACAGCAAAGCAAACAGTGAAAGATATTCTTAAATAGTACGGGATTATAGTTGAAATAATTAATTTTTAGTAGCGGGTATACTTATTATACTATTCTTATATTGAGATGCGCGGTAAGTTAGTTTTAACTAAGTATAGATAATTAGGTAAATAAGAATATGTTTAAGGGTGAGGTATTTAGTTTTAAATTGGTAAACATTATAAGCTTAAGGTTCTAAACTAATTAAATAGAAGTACGATCAACTAACCAAATAAGAAATATAATTAACTTATTACTTCAATTAAAACTATAAGTGGAACTATAACTCCTCCTATTATAAAAATAACACACAAAATGTAAACCATGTTTATATAATGCTAATATTGTTACACCTATAAAATAGTAAAACTTAAACATACACTTTAAATAATACTTGTAGTGATAGTAAAGAATAAGGTATATTAGCTATTAAAATTAAATAATTATAAAAAGAAGACCCATTAAATAAAAGGTAAATATATTTAATATCTTAATCCTAATTGTTCCCGATCGAGCATATTACAAGAATTTAGTAACACAGGAGTATATTCCAATAGAATAAAGTAAAGTATTGTATAAATTATTATCTAAACTGTGATTAGCTCTAAATAAAAGATGGATTCCTATTACTAATATAAAACTAAAATAGTATATAAAGAAAATAAGTTAAACTTATATTTAAATAACCTAATAAAGGTGCATTGATAGTAATTAAATTAAGAACTTAAAATTGTTATAAAGGACTTATTATTAAAATCATTAAATTTAATGCGATAAGTTACTTACTTTACCTTAAACCATTTTTGGATGGGTAATTTTAATTGCTAAGGGTCAGATATATTAAAATACCTAGATTTGGCGATATCTCTAATTAATAGAATTAATTAACTAACAAAGTATATTAATTATTATTTAATAGGCTCCAAAATTATTTTATATAAAAGTTTTTAATTAAACTAATTTGTTTAGAAACCACAAAGATCGAAGTACAAGGGTAAATCTATTTTATTGCTTTTTAGAAAATTTAAAATTAGTCATTAAGAATACAAATATTTAACTAACTAATCCAAAGCAAATAATTATGAATTAAACTATTTAAGGGTTGTATATGTTATAAATAAAGAGCAGCTCTTGCACCTATAAAACTCAGTATAGTTGGTAATAATTTAATAACTATTGGTAAAGTGAATTATGCTTATATTTGGTTTTATTTCCCGGTCTATAAAAATAATTATAGATAAATTAAAGTCCAACTCCAATTAATAAATCACTATCAACAAATTAACAAAAATACTAAATAAAGCTAAATTAAATATATTACCGTCAAATTAAAAGCTAAACTACTATGCAAGTCTTCAATAAAATTTAAATAATAAAGGCCATTAGCTGTAGCTAATAAAACTAAAGTTATTAGTATAAAACTATAGAAAGCTGTTAATCCTGCTGCTATTGTAAAAAGTGTTAGCAAACATAGCAATAAAACTATATTGTCCATAGGTTAAATCTAAACTTAAAAGTTTACTATAAAATCCTGTTAAAATCTAAATCCCAGGAGTCATAAAATCTAAATCTGTATTTTAATCTAGATCCTTCTTTGTATAAGTACCAATATACTTGTTTAAATTGTATTGTAGTAGCAGGATCTAATCCCAATATTTGCACATGAGTTTTAAAGCTTCTAATGCGTTTTCGTGATATCTTACTTTCATATTAACCAATAAATCAACTGATACTACTTTAGAGAATTGTAAGCTCTAAACTTCTTTTTAATAGCAGCTTGTGGAAAGTTTAATTTCTGTTTAGTTAAATTAAGGTAAAAGTCTTTTTCAAATTAATTAAAATCCAATATATAGTAAAAACTCCTAACCTTAAACGGAGAAGAATATCGATACTTCCGACACCTTAACAATAGTCTATTAGGACTCCCAACCTAATCCAAATCTTACAACGGAAATACAACTATAAATTCGACCTCTTTTACAGCATAAATCTAGATTATCTAAAGCATGCGCTACGAGAGATGGTTTATCATGAATCTCTTATCGACGAAATAGAAAAAATCAACATAACCTTGCCATTAGATCCAGGGACAGGTAAACAAGTAAGAAAGAACGACTTAACATGCAGAAGCCCTCAATAAGAAATACGAGATCGTCTTTATCCTGAAACCGCTCGTTATTCCACGGGTCTCTATAATTACCCTCTCATCCGATAAAACGAACATAATAACTTATTAATATTACCACTGTTTTCACAAGGATCCCTTAAGTAAACCACTCTGAGCAACGTAATAATAAAATATTAATGAGTCGAATAACGGGAGAGCTGGTAATAAACCAATAGCCGACGATGGGATACTCTACAGGCAGCGACCATCCTTCGAGCCCTACAAACTCCTAATTTTTCATCCCAGCACAGGCATAAAGATTCCTAAAACGAAAAGAAAAGTCGATGGATCAAATACAATAATGTATGGCTAACCGAGCTATTTTCCCTAGTCCTAAGTTAAAATATTACACCCCTCGACAACGAGAAGGATCCGTAAAAATGGTACCCAAACCACTAAACCCTATGCATTTACCTTCGAAGGACTAAGATAGCGGAACATTAGGTTAGAACGGGCTAATTAGTTAAAACCCAGTATCGAGTGCGACAGCCTACATCCTAACTTAATCTAATTATTTGGCGGGAAATATCATGGCTTCGTAACTTGTCGACTATATATAGGAGCTATTAACCAACCCTCATATTTTCGAGGTGACATACGAGGAGTATTCCTGGATATATTTAAGACGTCGAGCTAGTGGAGTCGTGAAAAGCGAATAAACCCCTCGATCCTTACTTATAAACATCAAGGGAGAAAATCTAGAGCTAGATACATATATATTTAATAGTTCCACCTTCGCCGCGCTACCCTTAATTATTATACTATATAACATGCGTATCCGATATCATGAGCTACTGCTTAAACGAGTTGGACACTCAAAAAGCAAGATAAAAAAATAAAGAAAACATTAAACTACGAAAAGTGGTAAAGCTACTCCACGCCGAACTATAAACCCCCATAACTCATTGGCTTCTAGTATTGATACCCTATACCGACAAGTATAATCACCTTCTTGACAAGCTACCGTAATATAAATTCGAGAGATGGAAACTCGTAATTACGAACTTGGTTGCAGATATCTACTAACTACCCAAGAACATGGCATATCTACAGAATAAGGTTGTATATAAATTTACACCATTAACGACGGAAACTAAGGAATAAACTATTTATTTGCTCGCCAAGTTAACTTTTATCCTTATGTCATTGGTCCCTAATTACATGTGCGCAATAACCTAAATCAGGTGTTAACATCTCAACAATTACAGATGAGAGAAAAGACAAAGTAAGGGTACACTCGCTGATAAAGCTAAGCGCAGACACTAATACCCCTTAGAAGTAAGCTAAAGAATTTCCAGAAGTCCGGTTAGATGGACAGTGATAAATCCAAAGTCCTGCCGCAAGGCTCTATATTTAGAGCAACAGCAACACCATTATCTGTAGTTCAAAAAGCCTCACACTTGTTCACATTAAAGTGGCGGATTATCTAGAGAAAAATGATTATAATCAAACGAGGGTATGGTATATGGTATAGAAAATAGACTAAGAACTCAAGCTTACGAAAAAACTATAAATTATTTTTATGGGCTCCTTAATCGTTACGTATAATATTACAATAAAATTGTATTTTCTAATGTGCATAGTTTAGCGAGAGCGAAGGTTCAACTTAAAAATGGGTAACCGATAGCATTATAAATCGTCAACCGGGGGAGTGTATGTGGATATTAAAGCGGTAAAAGGAAGCTGAATAAAATCATATTTGATTGTGAACTTACCCTTATTCCACTCCAGCACAGAATAAAACTATCTTTATTTATATTAAAAATAACAAGTAAATAAACTACATATAAAATATACTATTCCATGGTATAAACATCAGCTATTATATTTGAGTTTAAGAGTTTAATTTATATTTTTTAAAGACAAAACAAATATTATTAAGAATATGAAAGCATTTATCTTATATTTAGTATTATTTTACTAAGCAAATCAAAACCAAGATTAATAATAATTAAAAACCTTATTAATTTTAGGTAATCCTCATAACTTATTGCGATTTAAATTATATCGGCCTTATCTTATTTAAACCAATGATCGATCATAGGGCCCCATAATTATTTGGATATTTATATGTAGGTACTGAAATTTCAGTTTAATTATCTTATTTATTCTAAGAAAAATATAAAAATGGTATAAATTTTATAAAACTTATTCGACTTCGATTTCGATTTAATAATGAATATTTCTATTAGACTAAGCTAACTAGTTATATTAGATGAAGATTTCTAGTAAAATTAGACTTATATTAAATTTTTAGTAATATTAGACTTATATTAGACTAAGATTTTTAGTTATATTAGACTAAGAGTAAAATATTTATATAACTTATTTTGTAAGTAAACGACTTTGTACTATTTTAACTATATACTGCATTAATCGACATTTAAGATTTAAAGAGTATATAATTATACAAACTTCCAAACTCAAGTAAATTTTTAAATAAATAATATAAAATAGTAGTACCTGCGCGTCCCTTTAGCACATAGTAGTAAATAAAACTATTTGGCAACTCTTTCTCTTTATTAAACCATATCTTAAACTTTTGTAACTTTAAAATTTATATATCTCTCTAATTAAAGGACCGTGGATGGGCCGCCTAAAGTCGACCCCGTGTCTCTGCTG
>Ga0153974_1000026_pt1 | contig 36684 bp, 29 predicted proteins | sample TSGA058MetaG_FD_104741 | JGI IMG/M metagenome (GOLD analysis project Ga0153974, IMG submission 104741) | Attine ant fungus gardens microbial communities from Georgia, USA - TSGA058 MetaG | ecosystem: Host-associated > Fungi > Mycelium > Unclassified | place: USA: Georgia, Yuchi Wildlife... | reverse complement strand
TTCGCTTTCTGGTGAGAGATCGACGGCCACCAAAACATGATGATATGACATGATAAACTCCTTATTGGCGCAATAGTCACGACACAGCGGTTCGCTCTTATTGATGTTTCTGTGAAGCCCCAATCATAACGTTAAGCTCAGGGACTGTCATGATGAAACGATTGAATAAACTTAAGGGAAGTATAGACTGACTTGGTAAGGAGAGCGGTAAATCAGAGGGAAAAGTAAGACACAGATCAATGACCTGTGTCCTATTGTACTTAAAGCAGTTGTAGCGTTATCCAGTATAGTGCACCCGAAAGCAGGATGGAGACTGGTAGGGTTAATACCCAAGCTAACGCGATACTACGAATCGTTTTTGACTGTACGCCACCGCCATCAACAATCATTGTTCCCGCAACGGAAGACGAGAGAATATGTGTGGTCGATACGGGCATCCCGGTGTAGCTCGCTAAGCCGATCGATACAGCTGCAGTAATCTGGGCTGACATACCTTGCGCGTAGGTCATACCATTCTTACCAATTTTCTCGCCGATAGTCGTTGCGACACGACGCCAACCGACCATAGTCCCTAAGGATAATGCCAAGGCTACTGCCAAGATAATCCAGATCGGGGCATACTCGATCGTACCGTTAAGGTCACTTTTAAGATCACCTAAGAAACGCTTATCCTCGGAAGAGGTATCAGGTAGCTTAGCAATCTTATCGGTGGTGTCCGACATGCACAGTAACAAGCGGCGGACTTGAGAGCGGTTTTCGACGCTCAATTGGTCGTAGCTGGAAAGATTGTTCAGCAGATCTTGTGCATGATGAACCGTCGCCAAGCCATTTTCACTGCTACAGTGGAAAGGTTCGTTACGATCAATCGGGGCACTATTGATAGCAGGGGGGGCAATCAGCGTGGAAACTTGTGGATTATGTTGCTGATAGTATTGCTCAAGGTGATTCACCGCATCACGAGTACGTGTGATGTCATACCCAGAGGCATTCATATTCACGACAAACCCGGCTGGCGCAACACCAATCAATACCAGCATCACTAACCCGATACCTTTCTGACCATCATTCGCACCATGTGAATAGCTTACGCCAATCGCTGAAACGATTAAGGCAATACGCGTCCAGAAAGGCGGCTTCTTCTTGCCATCTTTTTTCTCGCGTTCAGCAGGTGTCATATGATTGCGACGGCGTTTCTTAGTGCCACTCCAATACTTACGAAGTAGGAAGATAAGGAAGCCGGCGATCACCATTCCGACGATGGGAGATAGAATCAATGAAAGGAAAATATTGATTACTTTCGGTAGGTTAAGCGCTTCGACTAACGAGCCACCCGTCACTAAGGCATTCGTTACCGCAATACCAATAATGGCACCGATTAACGTATGTGAGCTTGATGCAGGCAAACCAAAATACCAAGTCCCTAAATTCCAAATAATTGCCGCAAGCAATATCGAGAATATCATTGCTAGCCCATGGGAAGAGCCAACATTCAGCAGTAAATCGGTAGGGAGTATATGCACTATTGCATAGGCAACACTTAACCCGCCGAGTAAAACGCCGAGGAAATTGAATAAACCAGCCATCAGAACGGCTAGTTGCGCACGCATGGCACGGGTATAAATAACGGTAGCAACCGCATTCGCCGTATCATGGAAGCCATTGATCGCTTCGTAAAACAGAACAAACAGAAGTGCCAGAACTAGGAATAGACTGGTACTTAAATCAAGACCGGTAAACAGATGGAACATAATGTTACGCCATTTTAAGGGACATACCCGAGGCATTATCGGCGAGTTAGGTCCTTGCAGGAAAGGAAAATATCACACTTTTTTACCATAGCCCTCAATAAGGCATCGAGTATTTGTCAATTTTCCTATAAAAAAGAGTAGGTTATTTAATTATTGTTTAACTTTTTTTTTTCTGACTAGCCACCGGCCTGCCAGGTCACTACAATCTGGCCTTTTAGAGGGGGGATTGTGTGCAAAAATTCGATGTTATAGTGATAGGTGCAGGGGCTGCAGGGTTATTCTGCGCCGCGCAAGCGGGCCAGCAAGGGCTTAACGTGCTGGTAGTGGATAACGGTAAGAAAGTCGGGCGAAAAATATTGATGTCCGGTGGCGGACGCTGCAACTTTACTAACTTATACATTGAGCCCGCAGCCTATATCTCTGCCAATCCCCATTTTTGTAAGTCAGCACTTGCTCGCTATACACAGTGGGATTTCATTGATCTGGTCGGTAAGTACAATATTAATTGGCATGAGAAGACCTTAGGCCAATTATTCTGTGACGAGTCGGCTCAGCAAATTGTCGATCTCTTGATAGCCGAGTGCGAGCTGGGTAAGGTCACTCTACGCCTACGTAGCGAAATCCTCGACCTGCAGAAAGATGACTCAGGCGAATACTTACTAAAACTTAATGGAGCTAATGTAAGTACTCGCAAACTTGTCATCGCATCGGGTGGACTTTCGATGCCAGGTTTAGGGGCAACCCCCTTTGGCTATAAAGTGGCGGAGCAATTTGGCTTGTCGGTTCGCCCTGTTAGTGCCGCCTTAGTGCCCTTTACCTTGCATAAGCCGGTACTGGACACGCTGCAGCAGATTTCGGGGGTCGCGGTGCCTATTACGGTAGATGCTGCTAACGGTACCCGTTTTAAAGAGTCGATGCTATTTACGCACCGAGGGCTGTCGGGGCCAGCTATGCTGCAAATTTCAAGTTATTGGCGTCCTGGGCAAGCGGTTACGATTAATCTTCTCCCTGATACTGACGTTAATCATTTTATTGAGGCACAGCGTAGGGAACATCCCAACCTTTCCCTCAAGAATAGTTTAGCCCGTCTCTTACCGAAGCGAGTGGTGGATAGTTTAGTCGAGCTCTCGCTGTTACCAGAAGTGACGCTAAAGCAACTCAATTCGCGTCAACAACAGCAGCTTGTGGAACAACTCACGGGCTGGGCTATTTATCCGAATGGTACCGAAGGCTACCGTACCGCAGAGGTTACGTTAGGCGGCGTCGATACACAGCATTTGTCCTCGCAAACCTTTGAGGCTCGCGATGTACCGGGTCTTTACTTCATTGGTGAGGTGGTCGACGTTACCGGCTGGCTGGGAGGGTATAACTTCCAATGGGCGTGGAGTTCTGCGTGGGCCTGCGCGCAGGCGCTGGGTAATACGTTAAATCGATAAAACCCGTTGTAGTCTTGGTATAACACTGGCCGAGTGTTCTGCCTCGGTCTAGCGATAGCTGTTGTCATGGGACAGTAGATAACCCTAAGCGCGTACCGAATTGTTAGCTAAGGTAGCGATTAATTATCTTCACTGCCCCAAGATATCAGGCGTTTATTCGGGCAATACCAGAGCGCTGCGATCAATCTGATCGACTGAGGTGACACCAGTGAGTGTCATCGCAACACGCATCTCTTTAGCAAATATGTCCAACAAATTCTCAACGCCACGCTGACCGTTAGCGGCCAGTGCATAGGCCATTGGCCTACCTATTAGGCAGCCCTTGGCACCTAATGCTAACATTCGTACGACGTCTAACCCAGAACGAATACCAGAATCGACCAGTACCGTTAAATCGTCGCCAATTTTCTCAGCAATGAGGGGTAACGCTTTCGCAGTGGATAACACGCCGTCGAGTTGTCGGCCTCCATGATTTGATACCACGATACCATCAGCCCCAAAGTTGACGGCATCTTTAGCATCTTGCGGATCAAGTATACCTTTTATAATCATCGGCCCTTTCCAGAACTCCCGAATCCATTCTAAGTCTTTCCAGCTGATGGATGGATCGAAATTATTCCCCAGCCAGCCAACGTAATCTTCTAACGTCGTGGCTTTACCTAAGTAGCGTGAGATATTCCCTAGATCATGTGGGCGTCCACGTAGACCGACATTGAAGGCCCAACCCGGATGCGTACAGGCTTGTAAGATACGGCGCGATGCGGCAAAAGGGCCTGACATTCCTGAATGTGCGTCACGATAGCGAGCGCCCGGTGTAGGCATATCGACAGTGAAAACAAGCGTGGTGATCCCTGCGGCTTGCGCCCGTTCGAGGGCATTTCGCATGAATCCACGATCTTTTAGAACATACAATTGAAACCATAGCGGTTGGGCGCTTTGAGAGGCAACTTCCTCAATCGAGCATACCGAGACAGTTGATAAACAAAAAGGGATCCCTTTGGTTGCGGCGGCGTTCGCTGCTTGGACCTCTCCACGACGCGCATACATTCCTGTTAATCCGACCGGGCTAAGGATGATGGGGAGGTCGTGCTGCTGGCCGAAAAGTGTCGTCTTAAGGCTAAGGTTTTCAACATTGCGTAAAATACGTTGGCGTAAACTAATGGTGGCTAAATCAGCACTATTGGCACGTAAAGTGTGCTCGGTATAGGCCCCACCATCGATGTAATCAAATAAGAACCTAGGCAGCTTGCGTCTCGCAGCTTCCCGGTAATCTGATGCGGATGAGATAATCATAGTTATCGTTCCCATGTTTAAACTATTCAGCCATGTGAGGGGCGGCTTGCGTGTAAGGTAAAATAAGGTATTTTTAATTATGATAAAAACAACTTTTTCAACTGAAAATAAGTCAAAAAAAGAATAGCTATGAATCTTAGAACGCTGCGAGTTTTTGTCGAAGTGGTCCGTCAAGGCGGCTTCACCCAAGCTGCTGAAGTTGTTTCGTTGACCCAATCATCGGTAAGTAAAGCGGTGAAAGCGTTGGAAGATGAATTGGGGGTTCCTCTACTAAACCGTATTGGTCACAAAACGGAATTAACGGCTGCGGGAGAAATCGCGTATCGACGCGCACTCGTCTTACTTACGGAGAAAAACCACCTGCTCGCAGAGATAGATGCACTGCGGGAGCTCAAAGGCGGTACGCTTCGCATAGGCTTACCGCCAGTAGGCTGTGGTGTCCTATTTGCCAAGATGTTTACAGAGTATCGACGACGTTACCCACAAGTGGATATCGAGTTGATAGAGCATGGGGGCAATAGATTACGTGAGTTTCTAGAGGCTGGAGCAATAGATATCGCCGCATTATTAGTGTCGAAAAACGAGGCGATTACCTACCAAGATGTGCGTAATGAACCACTGGTCGTGGTATTGCCAATAGATCATCCCTTGGCATGCCGTGAGCAACTGAATTTCAAGGATTTACAGGCGGAGTCATTTATTCTGTTTGAAGAGGGGTTCACGCTCAATCAATTAATATTGGCCGCCTGTGAACGGCTACAGGTGAGCCCCCGGGTAACGGCTCGCAGTGGGCAGATTGATTTTATTGTCGATCTCGTGACCGCGGGATTGGGTGTCGCATTTTTACCGAGGATGTTGGCAAATAAGCATCATCACCCCGGTATCTCCTTGGTGCCTCTTAATGAACCGCACACTGACTGGCGTATAGCCCTAGCTTGGCGCACCGGAACACAATTGCCTCCGGCGGCAATCGCTTGGTTGGAGCTGGCAAAAACCTTGATACCGCGAAAGGAATAAGCTTGCATCATATTATCTAAGAGAATCGGTTAATTAAGGTAATACTTACCTCTTTAACCACTTTATCTGGTAAGCATACAATATTTACCCGTTTTTGATATGAGTCGAGGTTGTTTATAGTTTCTCTTCCAAGGAGGAACTAATGATAAAAAATTTCAACAAGCCTTTATCTCATTTGGCCTCACTTCGCGAGGTCGTGCGTTTTTTTACACCAAATTGGTTTGCGGTAACGATGGGGACTGGTGTTCTCGCCTTAGTTCTCGCACAAGTGGCAACACCGGGAATGCCTCTTTATGCTTTAGCTCGGGCACTTTGGGGGATAAATATTGGTCTCTTTATTCTCTTTACACTGCTCTACAGCAGCCGCTGTATTATCTATCCACACGAAGCGGGTAAGGTTATCGGGCATCCACAAATGTCGATGTTCTTAGGTACCATTCCTATGGGGCTGGCGACTATTATCAACGGCTTTATCATCTTTGGTAAACCACTCTTGGGGAGTCTAGCGGTCGAGATTGCCCATCTATTGTGGAAAGTCGATGTACTCCTTGCTATAGGATGTGGCATTGGGCTCCCATTCTTGATGTTTACTCGACAATCTCATCAACTCTCCTCAATGACCGGGTTGTGGTTGTTACCGATTGTCGCGGCAGAAGTGGCAGCAACCAGTGGCTGGATTGTTGCACCACAGTTGCTTGATCCCGCACAACAACAGGCTATGGTCATTTCCAGTATCATTTTATGGGCATTCTCTGTACCCGTCGCCTTGGCGCTACTCGCTATTTTACTCTTGCGTATGGCCTTATATAAGCTTCCTCCGGCCGCCTTATCAGCTACGACTTGGCTAGGATTAGGGCCAATAGGAACGGGTTCATTAGGAATGTTTTTAATGTGTCAACAGAGCATGTTACTGGAGAGTAATCCGATCTTTGGTCCTTTCAGCCATGTCGTAGCAGGATTTGGTTGGGTCACGGGGATTTTATTATGGGGCTTTGGTGCATGGTGGCTACTGTTAGCCCTAGGTATTACTGGTCACTATTTAAAACAGGGAATCTCTTTTAATTTAGGTTGGTGGGGCTACACCTTCCCATTAGGTGTTTTTACTTTGGCAACGTTCAAACTCTCCCAGCTAACCCCTTTTTCATTTTTCTCAACCCTAGCGATAGTGCTGCTCGCTCTATTAAGCGGAATATGGATGCTGGTGATGACGCAAACTGTACGAGGGGCATGGAGTGGAAAGCTATTCTTCGCCCCCTGCTTGCAGGAAAGTAAACCACTTAAAAAGGAATTTGAAGAAAAGTTATCTTAATGGAGCATTGATGTTATTAATTGCAACAGTATTATAACGGCTCTTTATTTGTTTGGTAGGAAAATTCCATGGGAAATATACGTCCAAAGCCGTTGTGGCTAACGATCGCTACCCGCTTATTTGGCCTAATACTGTTGTTAACCGCGCTATTCTTTATTATTGAGGGCGGGAAATTATTAAGTCTAGGCGGTAGTGGGTACTTCTTAATTTCAGGCATCGTATTGCTAGTTAGTAGTATCCAACTCTTCCGTGTACGCGCATCAGGCGCGGTACTCTACCTTCTGTTCGCCCTGGGTACCCTTGTGTGGGCGGTAATGGAAGTCGGCATCGTTTTCTGGCCGCTGATCTCACGTCTGATGTTCCCCGCAGGCTTGGCAATTGTTGCACTCTTGCTTTTACCTTCATTACGCCAACCACAGGCAACGCGCAGTGTAACTGTCGTAAGTTATTTTCTTGCCTTGGTAACGACCGTCGGTTTCGTTGCGGCGTTTGCAGGTATGTTTCAACCTCATGATCCTGTTGCATTCCAAGGCCAGCCTAAGCCAATCGTTCCGGTCTCAAAACAGGCGCCGCTAACTAATTGGGATAATTATGGTAATACTCCAGGAGGGAGCCGATTCGTCGCGGCAGACCAGATTACTCGGGAGAATATCCAACATTTAAAACCGGTTTGGACGTTCCATACTGGCGATATCCCGCTTAGCCCAGATGGTAACGGTGCTGAAGATCAACAGACGCCGCTACAAGTCGGCGATAAAATTTTCTTGTGTACACCGCATAACAACGTTATCGCAGTCGATGCTGACAGTGGTAAAGCGCTGTGGAAAGCTGAAATCAACGCGAAGTCATCGGTCTGGATGCGCTGCCGTGGGCTGGCATATTTTGATGCCACCAAGTCTTTACCACAGGCTGATCTACCCGGAAGCAGCCAACCTCTAGCCATCGACAGCGGCAATGTTGCAAATTGTCCTCGTCGTATTTTGATGAATACCATTGATGGACGCTTGATCGCCTTAAATGCCGATAATGGTCAATTCTGCGAAGGCTTTGGCGATCACGGAACGGTGAATTTATTAACCGGGATGGGCAATGCCCCAGACCCACAATATGTGTTGACCTCCGCACCGACCCTTGCTGGTACTACTGTGGTCGTCGGCGGGCGTATCTCTGATAATGTCAGTACTGACATGCCCGGTGGTGTGTTGCGAGGCTTTGACGTGTTGACGGGCGCCTTGCGTTGGGCCTTCGATCCCGGTAATCCAAATCCGAATGCAACGCTACAACCAGGGCAGAGCTACGTTCGCAGTACCCCGAATTCTTGGGCGCCGATGTCCTACGATCCGCAATCTAATACCGTCTTTATGCCGATGGGAAGTTCTTCTGTCGATATCTGGGGTGCGAACCGTACACCGTTAGACCATAAATACGGTGCCTCGATACTGGCGGTAGATGCGAATACCGGTAAAGAGAAGTGGGTCTATCAAACGGTCCATAACGATCTCTGGGACTTCGATATTCCTATGCAGCCGAGCTTAATCGATTTCAAAACGCCAGCGGGTAAAGATCGCCCTGCGGTAGTAGTCGGTACGAAAGCTGGGCAAATTTACGTATTAGATCGCCAGACGGGTAAACCGTTAACCAAAGTCGAAAATGTAAAAGTGAAGCGCGGTAATATTCCGGGAGAACAATATAGTGACACCCAACCCCGCTCAGTAGGTATGCCACAGATTGGGGCTCAGACTCTGAAAGAATCTGATATGTGGGGTGCCACGCCGTTCGACCAGCTAATTTGCCGTGTTAATTTCAAATCGATGCGTTATGACGGGCTTTATACCGCACCAGGAACGGATAAATCGTTAAGTTTCCCAGGCTCTCTTGGCGGAATGAACTGGGGAAGCCTCTCAACCGATCCGAATAACCATCTGATTTTCGTCAACGACATGCGCTTAGGCTTGTGGCAGCAGCTGATCAAAGCTGATCCCAACGCCTCGACGGCAGCGAATACAGGCGGAGAAGCGGTTAATACGGGGATGGGGGCAGTACCGATGAAAGGCGCACCTTACTCGGTTAATAAAAATCGCTTTATGTCACCACTGGGTATCCCTTGTCAAGCGCCACCATTTGGCACCCTCTCTGCTATCGATATGACCACACAAAAAATTCTGTGGCAGGTCCCACTGGGTACGGTACAGGATACTGGACCAATGGGGATAAAAATGGGTATGAAAATGCCGATCGGTATGCCTTCCTTGGGAGGTAGCCTAGCCACACAAGGCGGCTTGGTCTTTATTGCTGGGACGCAAGACTACTACTTACGAGCATTTGATAGCTCAACCGGCAAGGAGGTTTGGAAAGCGCGACTACCGGTGGGCAGTCAAGGCGGCCCAATCAGCTATGTCTCCCCGAAAACAGGTAAACAATATATCTTAATTTCAGCGGGTGGGGCTCGTCAGTCTCCAGACCGGGGTGATTACGTTATTGCCTACGCGTTAAACTAATAGGCTCTCCTGGTACAAGAAGCGCCCCAGTAGCGGGGCGCTTTATTACGTATCGTCCTTCAACCTTTCTTGTAAACTGACAGGCGGTACCTTCGAACTAGGTAACTCAGTCGTTTATTACCCTTCAGGCTGAATTAAGCCATTCCCCCTCAAGTCGGTGCAACATTGCGATGAGAGACGCTGCGCGGCGCACGATGATCAACTACGCTTAGTATTTCCGTTAGTCTATAGGAGCGACCAATGACGCAGCATGTAAGCTTACAGATAGCAGGTCAAACACTGCCCTCCTTGGGTATGGGGAGTTGGCGGTTGGGGCAAGGCCGTTACAGTGAGCAGCAAGAAATTTCTGCACTTCATCGCGGTCTCGATCTTGGGTTACGAGTTATAGACACCGCTGAAATGTATGGTGATGGCAAATCTGAAACGCTAATCGGTAAAGCGATTAAGGGCCGTCGCGAACAGACTTATCTTGTCTCAAAAATTTATCCTTGGAATGCGAATAAAAAACAGCTTGAAGCCAGCCTAGATGCGTCGCTTCATCGTTTACATACAGAGAACCTCGATCTCTATCTTCTACATTGGCAATCCGGTAATGACCTTCAGGAAGTGGTTACGCTAATGGAAGCGATGAAGCAGAAAGGAAAAATTAATGCTTGGGGAGTGTCCAATTTCGACTTACCGGCGATGCAGTCTTTATTACAGGTTGAAGGTGGGGAGCATTGTGCGGCTAACCAAGTTTTTTATAACCTTGCTGGTAGAGGGATCGAATATGACCTCGCACCCTGGTGCGCTGAGCGCGCTATAGCCATGATGGCATATTGCCCGTTAGGCGGCGCGGGATCTCACCTGCTCGATCTTGATGACGTCAAAGGACTTGCGGCCAAATACCAGGTCACTCCTGCAGCCTTATTGCTCGCCTGGGTGATCCGGCAAAACAAGATTTTGGCGATACCGGAATCCGGTAATAGCCAGCATATTGAAGAGAACACGCGAGCCTTACACATTGAGATCAGCGAGCAAGATTGCGCGCAACTCACGCGCTATTATCCCGCTCCTGAAGCGCCAGAGCCGCTTGAAATTCGCTGAGTCGCATCCATTAAGAGGCTATTTAACGAAAAGAGCGGTGAAAAGATTAGCTGCGGGATCATCGGGCTGTTAGAATTAGCCGCTCACGACGTCACCACCGCAATGCTCGATTAGATCAAAAATTCGCTTGCTGGGAGATGACGATTTTCTCATAGACCTCAACGAAAGCCGAATTTTATGCAGGTATGTAGCTTTATTATTAATAGCAGTGGCCAGGAAACCTATGGTCTAGTCTGTGAACAAGGTGTAATCGATGCAGGTAAACTGCTTGACTACCGCGATTTAAAACACCTACTGGAGAATGACGGCCTCGCCGCATTGCAGCCCCTCGCTGCACGCTCAGCAGACTATGCACTCCATGAGATCAGTTTTCTGCCAGTGATTAAGACCCCTAATAAAATTTTGTGTGTAGGGATGAATTATTCTGAGAAGCGCATCGAATTTGGTGAGACTAATCCGGCACCCACCTTATTTATTCGCTTTGCGGATAGTCTGACCTCGCATCTCCAGCCGATTCAAAAACCTGCGAGTAGCGAGCAATTTGACTACGAAGGCGAGTTAGCGGTAGTGATTGGTAAAGCGGCTCATCAGGTGACTGAGGATGAAGCCTTAGATTACGTTGCCGGATACAGCTGTTTTATGGACGCCACGGTACGCGACATGCAGTTTACCTGGTTTACTGCGGGCAAGAACTGGCCAGCCACTGGTGGATTCGGACCTTGGATGACCACACACGATGAAATCCCTGATCCGCAACAACTCGAATTAAAAACGTTCTTGAACGGCGTACAGGTTCAGAAAGACTCGACTCAAAATATGGTCCACAGTGTCGCGGCTATTATTGCCTATGTAACGCACTTTACGCCACTTTCACCGGGCGATGTCATCATTACCGGGTCGCCGGGCGGTGTCGGGAAATCCCGGACCCCACAACTGTTTATGTTCCCTGGCGATGATGTTGCTGTTGAAATTAGTCAGATCGGCCGCTTGTCACACATTATTCGTTAAAAAGAGCCGATAGCAGGGAGTCGCTATCGGCTGAAGAGCGGTAAGCCATCCTTACCGCAGAACATTTAACGATTAGACGCGGCGACCCCCTTTCCCGGGTGGTTGACCGCCTCATCGTCAGGCTGGATATCACACTGTTTCGGTAGCGTGACGGATAAGATTGCGGCAATAAGCAGTGAGACCGACAGCGCATAGATGGCAACGTTATGGCCATAGAAGTTAATCATCACGCCTACCAAGTAGGGTCCACAGAACCCACCTAAATTACCTAATCCATTAATGACTCCCCGTGCAGCGCCTGCGGCTTCAGCCGAAGCGATACGTCCAGGAATACTCCAGAATGGGCTAGTAGCGGCTTTCAAGAAGAAACCACAAACGACTAATGCAATATAGGCTGCGACGACATGGTGGCGCAGTACCACTGAGGCGACCAAGGACGCCGCAAAGCAGAGCAGGGAAACACAGACCCACAAGCGGCGCTTACCTGAGCGGTCACTGAATAGTGAAATCGTGTAGATACCGGCTAACATTGCGACAAAAGGTAGGATGGCGAGTCCACCGACATCAGCCATATTTCCGCCAGTCAGGTTCTTAAGAATAGCCGGCAGCCACAGCGTGTAACCATAGTCACCGGTTTGATAAAAAAAGTTGAGGAAAATAAGGGTGACTAATCCACGGTTTTTGAAAACATCTCTTAACGGTGCCTTACTCACTGCAACTTTTTCTTCGCGGGCTTCGCGCTCTGCTTTAAGTTGAGTTAGTAAGTATTCACGTTCCTTTTCAGGTAACCAGCGGGCCTCTTCTGGACGGTCACTGATAAGTGCCCACCATAGCATCATCACGATTGCGGAAAGGATCCCTTCGATAAAGAATAACCAACGCCAGTCCAATGCTGAGATGATAGCCCCAGAAACTGGCGCCGTAAAAATTCCACCTAGTGGGGCGAACATCATAACAATGGCGTTGGCACGACCTAACTCTTTTTCAGGAAACCAGTTACTGACCATGGTTAATACCACTGGCAGCATACCCCCCTCGGCAATACCGAGCAAGAAACGTAAGATCAGCAGTTGATATTCGTGAGTAACAAAGCCCGTGGCGATAGAAATCACTGCCCAAGCTGATAGTGATGCAGCGATAAATTTCTTGCCGCTACCATGGACCGCAATACGTCCACCAGGAATTTGTAGGAAGAGGTAACCAATGAAGAATATTCCGCTCACCACCCCGGCCATTTGACTAGTGATCCCTAACTCCTGATCCATCCCTCCTGGTAAGGCGAAACTGATGTTTACCCGATCCATAAAAGAGATAATGCAAGCAATCAGTATGGGCACGATTATCCGATACCAGCGGGTCCTTGGAACGTTATGACTCATAGTACTCCTCCCTTCAGAAAAGTGTTTCCTGAAATAAATCTTCGCTGATCTTCCATGAAAAATGATCCATTATCTTGATCGTTGCTGTCCGAGTTTATAAGCATAGTCATTATATTCGGCAATAGATCGGATATTTTGTGACTACTATGAAACAATGTTTTTACAAATGTTTTTGCGAGTTGTGTCACGCTGAATCGTGTTAAGAAATGATGTTACGGATAACGTGATCCGGCGGGTATTTTCCCGAGCGGCTAAGGAAGCAGAAAAGTATCGCCAACAAGAAAATAGGTCTCGAGGATAACTTGGCTTACAGTATCGTGGCCCTCAACTCGTCGCAGTAATAGCTCAGTTGCCTGTTTACCGACCTCGTAACGTGGTGTTTTGATGCTTGTGAGGCGGGGGGTAGTAATTTGCCCGATCTCCAGGCCATGAAACCCCACAATCGCAATTTGCTGTGGAATATCAATGTTGGCGGCTTGGCAAGCCCGTAAAACGCCTATTGCCAAATCATCATTGGTACAGAAAATGGCGTCAAGATTAGGGACGTTATGCAAAGCTTCTTGCATCATCGTCGCACCCGTTTCGATGGAGGAGACTTTTTTTGGACTCACATGGGTGGTCGATAATCCGGCAGCGTTAAGCGCGTCGCAGTAGCCTTGATAGCGTTGCTGATCGCGTAAATCAGACATCGAACCGAAGTAGGCGATATGCCTGCGACCCGCTTCAATTAAGGCTTGTGTCGCCTCAAAGCCCGCGCGGATATTATCGAAGCCAACATTAATTCGTTCGGGCTGTGCGGCGATACCCATAACCTCTGCAATAGGGATTTTAGTGGCTTGCAGATATTTTTCGGCTCTAAGGCTGTGGGCCGTATCGGTCAGTATCAACGCCTTGATATTGAAGGCAAGTAGCGCTGCGATTTGCTCCTCTTCTTTTTGAAGGGAATAGTCGTAAGTGACGACCAGCGTTTGATAACCCTGAGCCTCTGTTACGGATTCAATGCCAGCTAATAACTCGCTAAATATCTGATTATTGAAGGAAGGAATGAGTACACCCACTCGCGGGATCGATTGGCTAGTAATCTGTGGATTATCTGAATCGGGTTCAAAGCCAACCTCTTTAATAACACTGGCGATTCGTTCTGCCGTCTCGGCCTTCACCTTTTCGGGTGTCCGTAGAAAACGGCTGACCGTCATTTTGGTCACCCCCGCAAGTATCGCGATGTCATTTAGGGTAATACGTTGTTTTTTCATAGATTACGTATCGAGAGGTTGGGCACTTATTATGCCGTGGGCAATACAAAAAAGATATGTATCTCTCCCAGACGATTAAGTTATTTTTATCTATCGAGTATGGCACAAAGTTTGCTTCGGTTAATCCTCCACATAAGGGGGGAATCGCCAATGAGTGTACAGACAGAAGTAAGTCTTAACCTAGTCCAGATCCGATCTGCACAGAAATGGCAACAGTTAGCCTTAGGGTTGCTTTGCATGGCTTCCATCTCTAGCCCGCAATATGTTTGGACACTATTAACTAAGCCGTTTCTTGAGCGTCTTGATGTCCACTTACCCCTGTTACAAGTGACCTTTTCCTTACTGATTATCTTCCAAACATTTTTATCACCCTTACAGGGCAAGTTGATTGACCGCTTTGGTGCAAGGCGATTAATTGGTTTCGGCACTGTGTTGACCGGTGCGAGCTGGGTGGGGGCGGCTTTCAGTCACTCTCTCTGGACGCTGTATGCGCTATATGGGATCGCCGGCGGGATCGGCACCGGTATTGTCTATATTGGGATAGTCGGACAAGTGGTACGTTGGTTCCCGGCACAACGCGGTTTCGCTGCGGGCATGGTTGCGGCAGGTTATGGAATGGGGGCTATTGTGACGACGCTCCCCATCTCTTTGTCGCTGCATCATTACGGATTAACCTCCACACTACTTCTCTTTGGGGTAGGCTTTGCTGCACTGGGCGGACTGGCTAGTCGAGGGTTACGCGATGCGCCCAGTGTCAGTGCAGTGGTCACTCATCAAGCGAGCATTCAGCGTCACTACTCCTCCTCCCAAATGCTCAAGCAGCCACTTTTCTGGCTCCTTTTTTTTATGATGGCCTGCATGTCCACCTCGGGGCTTATGGTGACCTCGCAGTTGGCAAGCTTTGCCGAAGATATTGGAGTTAGCCAAGTTCTGATCTGGGGCATGGCTGCATTGCCCTTGGCGATGAGCATTGACCGCTTAACAAATGGGTTAACACGACCATTATTTGGTTGGATTTCTGATCGGGTCGGTCGTGAAAATACGATGTTTGTCGCTTTTATTCTCGAAGCGGCAGCGATGAGTCTGTGGCTGACCTTCCGTCACGACCCACTATTATTTATTCTGCTTTCGGGTGTGGTGTTCTTAGGATGGGGGGAGATAAGAGTAGTGATAAAAAATATTATAATAATGGACGTTATTACATTAAAAGCAGCTACAATAGGGGACATTGTAACTACTTTTAAAGAATTTATGATTTAAATTGCAAAGCGTTAACTTATTTCTAATATTCTTTTTTTGATTTTTTCTAAATCAGGTTTAGATCTCCAAATTCTTCCACTAACCTGTGAATATCTACTCCATGAATCAACAATATATTCAAGAGATGAAATATCTAGTCTATTAAAAACTTCACTTTTAAAAAGAAAATCGAATCGCTTGTCAGCGTCATCATAACTAGTACTATTTAGTACATAATTAACGATCATTTTATTCAAATATTCATTGCAATCAAAATCGCCGTAGATGTTTGTTATAAATTTTATAACATTTTCAGTTAAATAATTTATAGTCTTTTTTTCATATCCATCAATTAAGTATTCTAAATAGTCTTTGGGGGAGCTGAATAGAAAAGTTGAGGCTATTTTTAAGTTATAAGGATAATCATTTTTATAATCGACTTCCTTATCGTAGATGTAGCGTATTAACTCCTTAAACTCAGCAGATAGCTTCTTATGGAACTCAGGGTGTTCACAGAAGAACAAGAATAAAAAACTGATTGTTTGATGGTTTTTAGATATATGTTCGAAGGATTCAATATCATCCCACACTTTACCTAAAACAGAAGGTCTTTTTTTTATTTCTCTAAATAAAAAGACACATGCAAGACTATTGGGCCTTCTATTATCAACACAAGGCTGATCTTCAGATTTGAATGATATTGACCAGAGGTTCTTGAATACAGAGTAAATTGCCTTTTCAGTCATTTTTTTACTGAATCTTAAAATTAAACTTTCTACATTACTTCTTTTCTCGTAGTACTCACTGCTTTCTCTGATTGTTTCTAATATTAAATTCAATACTTCTTTATTATAAAAATTCTCTTTAAGTAAAAAATCATCGAGTGCATTTCTCAATAAACTTCTTACCGTGTCTTTGTTTGGCGTATACAATGTACTATTTTCAGATAATACGGGATGTGCACATAGATGCCTTTTTTGCTAAAGATATCTAATGTTAGATATTTCCGCACTATCAATAAATCCTTTATCCTTATAAAAGGATTCAAATAGTTTTAATTCCCAATCGGAAGAGGTACTTTTGCTTTCTTGTAAATCTTCTATTTCTTTAAGGCGCTTGATAGCCCATGCATCATTGTAACGACTTACAAGAATTTCTGTTTTATATACAGCATCACATACCATCACGGACCATAATGATACAACCGCAGCCCTATAGTTACCATTAGAGTAACAGTTGTATGCTTCTCCAAAATATTCTTTTGTTTTAGTAATAGGTATATGGTCCATTTTTTCCATAATCCCTAAATGCTCGTACATCACCCTTCCCCTATCATTAGCTATTTTAAACTAATTATGTTCGATAATAAATTATATATATATTTTATGTTCTTTCATCACATGATTATTTAGTAAATAAATATATCTGCAGGTCAGTGCTTACGGAGCCTATTGACGAATATTTACGGTGAAATATCAAACTAATTCATCGACCTCGCGGCGTTACTCTATCAAGCAAGCCACGGTTGGGTCCCCGTATTTAGTTTAGCGATTGGCCTCGATATTTTGACCGCATTATTAGCAATAGCGGTCTTGAAACCTTGGCGCCAACGCTTTATCAGTCGCTAGAGAGCGCATGCTGCCTTGAGGCTAACGCTTGGATATCTTTTGGCGATGTCCGGCAACAGCCGCCGATAAGTTTGGCGCCGGCGGCCAGCCAATCAGGCAGATAATCCGTTAATTGTTGGCAATGAGCACCACCCTGGTGCCAGGTTTTACTCTGCGCATCGTAGGTTTCACCGGAGTTAGGGTACACCACCAAGGGTAATGAGGTAAGAGTATGCAGATGGTTCAACGCCGCTGTTGTCTCGGTTAAGGCAATACAGTTAATCCCTAGGGCGACGACTTGTGGCTGTGCGGTTAAGTAATTCACTACCGTGGTTAATGGCGTACCATCACTCAGATGATATGCATCCTTAAGCGTAACACTAAACCACGCGCTTGCCTCAGGGAAGGTTTCGATCAGCTCGCATAAGGCTTGGATCTCAGCGAAAGAGGGCTGGGTCTCGCATGCCAAGATGTCGGCCCCTGCCGCGAGAAGTTGCGTAATACGTGGACGATGAAAATCGATAAAGGCCTCGCGGCTTAGCGAATAATCACCACGATACTCCGACCCATCGGCCAAGTAAGCGCCATACGGGCCTACTGAACCTGCGACCAAGGGGCGAGGCGAGTTGGGCGACTCGGAAAGAAACTGTGTACGAGCATCAATGGCGAGGGTTACGCTACGTGCGATAAGCGCTTGGGCTTCCTCGCGATCCAATCCCCGTTGGGCAAAACCAGCCAGTGAAGCTTGATAACTGGCAGTAATGGCACACTGAGCTCCGGCTCGGAAATAGTCTAAGTGAACTTGGCGGATAATATCGGGTTGATTAATCAAGACATTAGCTGACCAAAGGCTATCGGTAATCTGGCAGCCACGTGTTTCGAGCTCGGTCGCCAACGCCCCATCCAGTACGATAAAAGGAGACTGCTCCAGTAATGAATTAAGTGGATTAGTCAGAGACATGCTTCACGTCCTTAGATTTTTTTGCAGAAGTTAGATAGTAGGCCGCATAACAGCACGCAACAAAGGGAATACCACACCATAACGCTATTCTTTGGCTAGGGTCAAAAGCAAGGCCTAAACAGGCGATAAGGCACAGAATAAAACCTAAAATAGGCAACACAGGGAACCAAGGCGCGCGATAAGCTAGCGCTTCGACCTTCTGCCCTGATTCTAGATAACGACGACGGAAACTGTAGTGTGAGGCACAAATACTGAGCCATACGGCAACAACGGCGAAGCCAGAGATAGCCGAGAGTGCCACAAAGACGGTATCTGGGGCGATAATACTGCTGAAGAGCGCTAAGATCCCCCCCAGCATACTGATGCTGATCGCAAAGACCGGAATCCCCCTTTGGTTAACTTGTGCAAATACACGAGGCAAGGTGCGCTGATTCGCCAACGACCATAACATCCGTCCGGAAGCATAAAGCCCCGAATTAGCTGCTGAGAGGATTGCCGTTAAGATCACGAAATTAAAGATATCGGCAGCATAAGGGATACCAATTTTTTCAAATACCAGTACGAAAGGACTCTTCTCTACGCCTGCCTGTTGCATCGGGATCAGCGCGGCCAAGACAAACACGGTACCTAAGAAAAAGATGATTAAGCGGGCAATAGTGGTACGAATAGCGACCGGAATAACCTTCTCGGGATTCTCTGTCTCGCCCGCGGCAATCCCAATCAGCTCGGTACCTGAAAACGCAAAATTGACGGCGACCATAGTCATTAAAATAGGTAACGTCCCATGGGGAAACCAGCCCTGAGTGGTGAGGTTATGGAAAAAGGGTGCTGGGGTACCATCATGCAGAGGAATAATACCGAAAATAGCGGCGGCCCCTAAGATGATAAACACCAGAATAGTGATAACTTTGACGAGAGAAAACCAAAATTCACCTTCTGCGAAAAAGCGGGTCGAAATAATATTCAATCCAAAAATGATTACGCAGAAAAGTAGACACCACTGCCAAATGGGGATTTGCGGGAACCAATATTGCATACAAAAGCCTGCGGCAGTAAAGCTCGATCCCAAGGCTACCGTCCAAGTTAGCCAGTATAGCCAAGCAACAGTGTAGCCGGTTGCTGGACCCAAATAGCGGGTAGCATAGACATGGAATGCTCCGGTTTCGGGCATTGCTACGGAAAGTTCACCTAAGCTTTGCATCACTAACCACACCACTAAGGCCCCGATTAGGTAAGCAAGTAGGGTTCCTGCGGCACCGGTGGTGGAGATGATATAGCCGGTGTTAAAAAATAAACCTGTCCCGATGACGCCACCCAATGAAAGCATCACCAAATGACGGGCTTTCATCGTGCGCTGTAATGTTCCGCTCTGCTCTGCTTCTGGTTGCATATGACCTTCTAAACGTTTAGACATCTAAATAGCTATCAGCACTTTATACGTTGAATTTTTTTAGAATGCAAAATTCAACCGACAGTGAACCAAAAAAATCGGCAAAATTTTATATTTTTTTTATATCTCCCGCCTTTTCTTTATGAAAAATTTATCTTAAAAATCTTATTATTCAGTTAGTTAAATTAACTGGAGTCAACAGCATGTCACTATTTTTTATCATTGGGACCTTGCTCGTTATCGCAATACTGAGTTACCTCTTTTACAGCCTCTTTCATGCGGAGGATTTCTAATGACCGGTCAAGCCGCATTACTGATTACCACCTTTTTACTCACAGTGCTGATCTGTGCGAAGCCGTTGGGGAGGATGTTGGCTTACCTGATTCGCGATGAAGCCTTACCTGGCTGCCGCAGGGTAGAAAAAGGTCTTTTCTCACTCTGTGGAATACGACGAGTGGGCATGACTTTCAGCCATTATTTGCTGGCTATTGCACTGTTCAACGCCTTAGGCTTTGTGGTGTTAATGGCTGTACTCATTTTCCAACAATACTTACCGTTTAATCCTCAACATTTTCCTGGGCTGTCTTGGGACCTTGCCTTAAATACTGCAATCAGCTTCGTGACTAACACTAATTGGCAAGCCTATGCAGGGGAAACGACCATTAGCTATTTCAGCAGTATGGTTGGTCTGACGGTACAAAACTTCCTCTCGGCGGCAACAGGTATGGCAGTACTCTTCGCGCTGATAAGAGGGTTTATTTGGCACAATACTGCCTACCTTGGTAATGCATGGCGAGATCTCTTACGTATTACGCTATTTGTCTTACTACCAATATCCTTACTCATGGCGCTCTTTTTTATAAGCCAAGGGGGCATTCAGACACTGCAGGGTTACTTGCATGTCACCTCGTTGGAAGGCGTTACACAGACTCTTCCGCTCGGTCCGGTAGCCTCACTGGAATCGATCAAGTTACTTGGGACGAATGGCGGTGGTTTTTTCAATGCCAACTCCGCGCATCCGTTCGAAAATCCCACTGCGTTGACCAACTTTGTACAAATGGTATTGATTTTCTTGATCCCCGCGGCGCTCTGTTTTGCCTTGGGTGAGGTGACCCATCGTCCCCATCATGCGCGCGCACTATTATGGGTGATGAGTCTTATTTTTATCGTTGCAGTGATAGCAGTAATGATCGCTGAGGTGAAAGGGAATTCGTATTTCGCCCTAGCGGGGGGAGATAGCGTGATGAATTGGGAGGGGAAGGAGAGCCGCTTTGGGCTACTGGCCTCATCACTCTATACCGTAGTCACGACTGCCGCCTCCTGTGGGGCAGTGGTAGCGATGCACGATTCGCTGACCGCCATGGGGGGATTGGTACCGCTTTGGTTAATGCAAATCGGAGAGGTTGTGTTCGGCGGCGTCGGGTCCGGCCTTTACGGTATGTTAATGAATGTGATGCTGGCCGTCTTTATTGCCGGATTAATGATCGGCCGCACCCCCGAATATCTCGGAAAGAAGATTGGGCCGAGTGAAATGAAAATGGTGGCACTCTATATCTTGATTACGCCGTTATTGGTTTTGGCGGGAAGCGCCTGTGCTGTGATGACGGAAGCAGGGCGTGCCGCAATAACCAACCCTGGGCCGCATGGTTTTAGCGAAGTGTTGTATGCGCTTTCTTCTGCTGCCAACAATAATGGCAGTGCTTTTGCAGGGCTTTCCGTGAACACCCCTTTCTGGAACCTGCTTTTAGGTGTTGTCATGCTACTCGGTCGTTTTCTCCCTTTCCTCCCCTTACTTATTATCGCGAGTCGTATGGCACAACACCCTATACAGCCTAGCGGTTCTGGGACATTACCGACGCAGGGCGGATTATTTATCGGACTATTAATCGGAACGATATTACTTACCGGCGCGTTGACCTTTATCCCCTCTTTAGCATTAGGCCCTATCGCCGAGCAGATGCAATCCATTGGGAGCCACTAATATGCGTAGTTCAATCATCAACCGCGAAGCGTTAATTCAAGCCTGTGGCGTATCATTAAAAAAACTCTCGCCCCTCACGCAACGACATAATCCAGTGATGTTCGTGGTATGGGTCGGTAGTGCATTAACCACTTTGATGGCCATCTCAGCACTGTTTCAGCAACACTGGTCAGAGGCTACTTTTACGGCTGCGATCAGTGCTTGGCTATGGCTTACTGTCTTTTTCGCAAATTTTGCTGAGGCCTTGGCTGAAGGACGCAGCAAAGCGCAAGCTGAAAGCCTGAAAGGAATGAAACAGGCCAGTTGGGCGAAAAAAATCGATCAACCAACAGAGACAGCGGATTACACGTCAATTTCTGCCCAAGCTCTACGTAAAGGAGACTGGGTACGTGTCGAGGCGGGCGATATTATTCCTTGCGACGGTGAGGTGTTAATTGGCGGCGCATCGGTGGATGAAAGTGCGATTACCGGCGAATCCGCACCGGTGATCCGTGAGGCGGGTGGTGACTTTGCCTCAGTAACCGGAGGTACGCGAATACTGTCTGACTGGTTGATCGTTCAGTGCACCGTTAATCCTGGTGAAACCTTTATTGATCGGATGATCACCATGGTGGAAGGCGCTAAGCGCCGAAAAACACCCAATGAAATTGCCCTCTCCATCCTATTAATTTCTTTGACGATTATTTTTGTTATGGCGACGGCGACCCTGTATCCCTTCTCTCTTTGGGCGGGCCATTCTGTCAGTCTTGTAGTACTGGTCGCACTTTTAGTTTGTTTAATTCCGACTACCATCGGCGCACTGCTATCGGCCATTGGCATCGCTGGGATGAGCCGTATGCTCAATGCTAATGTTATCGCGACCAGCGGTCGTGCTGTCGAAGCAGCAGGGGATGTCGATGTCTTACTTATGGATAAGACTGGCACTATTACCTTTGGTCATCGCCAAGCCGCCGCGTTTTACCCCGCGAAGGGGGTCAGTGAGGAAGCGCTGGCGAAGGCTGCTCAGCTAGCCTCTTTAGCGGACGAAACGCCGGAGGGGCGAAGTATTGTCGAGCTGGCTAAGCAACGCTTTGCTCTCGCTGAGCAAGCCCTTACCTCACTTCAAGCGACCTTTATTCCTTTTACGGCTCAGACGCGGATGAGCGGGATCGCTTACGCGCAGACGCGGATTATGAAAGGTGCAACGGATGCCGTACGTCAGTACTCACAAATACAGGGGGGACATTTTCCTGAGGAGGTTGGCGTCATGGCGGATGAGGTGGCGCGTCGAGGCGAAACCCCGCTGGTCGTGATCGATAATCAAAGAGTGATGGGGGTGGTGGCTTTAAAAGATATTGTAAAAAGCGGCATCAAAGAGCGTTTCAGTCAGTTAAGAAAGATGGGCATTAAAACGGTAATGATCACCGGGGACAATCCGCTTACCGCCGCCGCGATCGCGGCAGAAGCGGGGGTGGATGACTTTCTGGCCGAGGCAACACCTGAGGCAAAACTTGCCTTGATCCGTCAATACCAGTCGGAAGGGCGTATGGTCGCGATGACCGGGGACGGCACCAACGATGCGCCTGCTTTAGCACAAGCTGATGTGGCGGTGGCAATGAATTCCGGAACTCAAGCCGCAAAAGAAGCCGGTAATATGGTGGATTTAGACTCTAACCCGACCAAGCTACTGGAAGTCGTCCATATCGGTAAACAGATGCTGATGACAAGGGGATCGCTCACCACCTTCAGTATTGCGAACGATGTTGCGAAATACTTTGCCATCATCCCAGCGGCCTTTACTGTGGTGTATCCGCAGTTGGCTGGGTTAAATATTATGCATTTACACTCCCCAGCATCGGCTATTTTATCGGCAGTAATTTTCAATGCTCTGATTATTTTGGCATTAATCCCGCTAGCATTGCGAGGCGTCCGTTACAAAGCCGTCTCAGCGTCGGCCTTACTACGCCGTAATTTATGGATTTATGGGTTAGGCGGACTGATTCTGCCGTTTCCTGGCATCAAAATAATCGATCTATTTTTGACTTCTCTCGGTATGGCATAGGAGTATCACAATGACGATTTTACGTCCGGCGGTTTCTCTATTACTGCTATTAACCTTAGTAACTGGCGTTGTTTACCCGCTATTGACCACGGTGGTCGGCAATACATTATTTCCTACGCAGGCCCAGGGCTCAATCATTCAGCAGGGCGAGACCTTAAAAGGCTCCTTATTAATCGGCCAAGATTTTACTCAGCCCGGCTATTTCCAAGGCAGACCATCGGCGACGGCGGATCGTCCTGATAATCCGCTGGCATCGGGTGGCAGTAACCTTGCTCAAAGTAATCCACAACTGATGACTAACCTCAATCAGCGTGTCGCTCAACTCCGTGCGCAGAACCCTTCAGCGAGTGCCACGATCCCGACTGAACTCCTGACGACATCGGCCAGTGGACTGGATCCTACGCTCTCCGTTACAGCCGTAGAGTGGCAAATTCCCCGTGTGGCCAACGCCCGTCAGTTATCTGTCGATGAACTTCAACAGCTGGTCCAGCGTTTTACTCAAGCACCGCTACTGTCCTTTATGGGCCCTCCTGTGGTAAATCTAGTGGCACTTAATCTCGCCCTCGATCAATACCATCAAGGAAAGTAATGCATGACCGATGAGGATCGCCGCCCAACCCCCGAGAGTTTTCTGCGCGAAAGCCATCAGGCAGGGCGCGGTAAACTTAAGATTTACTTTGGTGCCTGCGCCGGCGTGGGGAAAACGTGGGCGATGTTGACCGAAGCCCATCGACTCCAAGATCAGGGCATCGATGTCTTGGTCGGGGTGGCAGAAAGTCACGGGCGGATCGGTACTCAAGCAGTACTGGAAGGGCTTACGTTGCTGCCCCGCCAAAAAGGACGAGGGCAGCTTTACGACGAGTTCGATTTAGAAGGCGCCTTACAACGTCGTCCTGCAGTGATCATCATTGACGAGCTGGCGCATACCAATGCCCCGGGCAGTCGCCATCCAAAACGCTGGCAAGATATCGCGGAATTATTGGAGAGTGGCATTGATGTATTAACAACCTTGAATGTTCAGCATTTAGAGAGCCTCAACGATGTTGTGGGGGGGATTACGGGTATTCAGGTCAGGGAGACTTTGCCCGATCCCTTCTTCGATCAGGCGGATGAGGTGGTGTTGGTCGATCTTTCACCCGATGATTTACTCGAACGATTTAAAGAAGGTAACGTTTATGTTGGCGACCGAGCCGACAGGGCGCTCAATAATTTTTTTCGTAAAGGTAACTTATTCGCGTTGCGCGAACTGGCACTACGGAGAACTGCCGAGCGGGTCGATGCTCAGGTCAGAGCATGGCGAGACAGCCGGCGGCTTGCCGATCGAGTATGGCATACCAACGATGCGCTACTCGTTTGCCTGAACAGTGATAGCGGCAGCGAAAAACTGATTCGTGTTGCGGCACGACTGGCGAATCGTCTTGGTTGTGAGTGGCATGCCATCAGTGTTGATATCACTCGCTATCGTCGGCACTCCAGACAGCAACGACAACAAATCTTGCATCATTTACGTTTGGCTGAGCGGCTTGGGGCGATAACGGCCTCTCTCTGTGATACCCAGCGATGTGCTGCAATCATTCGCTATGCTCGAGAGCATAACCTCGGGAAACTGATCGTTGGCCGTCAGACTCGACGCTGGTCGTTAATGCCGTTCGGATCTTCAGGATTAGCACATCAACTTGCCGCGGCGGCGCCCGATTTGGATTTACTTATTATTGCCTGCGACGCAGACACGAAAGGGGTCGAGCCAATATCGCGGCAAAGACCAGAGTTACGATCTTGTAAAGGGTGTGCGGCGGCGGCAATTATTTGTGCCGTGATTACGACTGTGTTTAACCTGCTGCTCCCCCAATTTTCGCCAATAAATGTGGTAATGATCTACCTACTAGGCGTTGTCCTTACCGCGCTCACCTATGGACGACTTCCTGCGGTCTTTGCCTCGATCATTAATATTGTGGCGTTCGACTGGTTTTTCGTTGCACCGGTTGGAGAGTTAGGAGTATCCGATGCGCAATATGCGGTGACCTTTAGTATTATGCTTGGCGTTGGCTTGCTAATTGGCCACTTAACTGCTGGCTTACGCTACCAAGCGTGCGTGGCCCATTCCCGCGAGAGACGTAGCACTCAGCTGTATGAGCTTGCCCGTGAACTCACGCAGCTCGGCGTGACCGATGATATTGCGCTCGCCGGACAAAAAGCCGTTGGCCGAGCCTTCGCCACGGGGTGTGAGATTTGGCTACCGACGGCACAGCAAGAGCTTCAGCCACTTCCTGGGGTAACCAGCACGTTACAGCCTGACCCAGCGATCATACGATGGTGCTTTGAAAAAGGTCAGGCCGCGGGAGCAGGTACTGATACGCTGGCGGGTGTTCCTTATCGGGTTATCCCTCTTGAGAGCGGTCAACAACGTTACGGGGTGGTGGTATTAGCCACTCACGATCCCCATTTTTTACTCAGTCCGGAACAGCAGCGGTTATTGGAAACCTTTGTGCTGTTACTGGCGGGTGCACAACATCGCGTCGCACTCACTCAGCGTGAGCAGCAGTCCCGTGTCGCCATTGAGCGAGAGGAGTTACGTAACTCTCTCTTGTCCGCGCTCTCCCATGACCTGCGCACACCCTTAACGGTCTTATTTGCTCAGGTTGAGATGCTGACGTTGGAACTGGGCCAGCAGGGCGATGAGATCATGGAGCAGCTTGGCGAACTCCGTGAACAAGCATTGGGGATGATCCGTTTAGTCAGTAATATACTCGATATGGCGAGGATCGAAGCTGAAGGGTTTCGATTAACCGCGGATTGGTTAAGCCTAGAAGAGATTATCCAAAGTGCCAGCGTATCCATTGAACGTCTTTATCCCGAGGTGCAGATAGAGTACCTTTGCCCCGAGCAGGTCGTGTTAATTCGCGGTGATGGACCTCTGCTGGAGCGGGTCTTTATTAATCTTTTCGAGAATGCCGTCAAATATGGTCGAGGACGGGAAGCACCGATAAGTATCATGATCCAACCCAATGCACAGCAGGTTGCAGTAAGTATTTACGATCAAGGCCCAGGCTTACCGACGGATGAAACCGTCACTCTCTTTACCAAATTCAGTCGTGGTAAAAGTGAGTCGACTATCCCCGGTGTAGGGATGGGACTCGCGATCTGCAAAACAATCACCGAATTACATGGCGGCCACATTTACGCGGAAAATCGGCCTGAAGGCGGGGCCTGCTTTACACTCAGTTTACCCGCGACCTTCCCACAGGGTGATTTGTTATGACCACGTTTTTAATTATTGAAGATGAAACGCAGATTAGTCGCTATCTAAAACGTATCTTAGCGGCGGAACATATAAAAATCCTGCACGCGGAGACCTTACATCGCGGTCTAGCGTTAGCGGCGGCGCGGCCTCCCGATCTGGTATTGCTCGACCTGGGCTTACCGGATGGGGAAGGGCTGGACTTTATTCAGCAATTTCGTACTTGGAGTGATAAACCCATTATCGTGCTATCGGCGCGTCATGAGGAATCAGTCAAAATTATGGCGCTGGATCGTGGTGCGGATGATTACCTCACCAAACCTTTTGGCGTGGGTGAACTGCAGGCGCGGGTCAGGGTAGCATTACGCCGTCGGGAACCGAATACCGATAGGGTTAAGCGTTTTGGCGAGATAGAGCTGGACCTCGAAGCACACACCGTGAAGCGGGCAGGGGAGTTGGTTCACCTTACCGCGATGGAATATAAATTAATGGAATTACTGGTTCGCCATACTGGAAAAGTCCTTACGCAACATTTTATCTTATCGTCGCTATGGGGGCCTAATGCAGAGGATAGTCAATACCTGCGGGTCTATATTGGTCATCTACGAAAAAAACTCGAACCGGATCCGCGCAGGCCGCAACACTTCATTACGGAAAATGGGGTTGGGTATCGCTTTGTTGAATAACAATAGGTGATCGGTGTGATGAAACTGAGGACTAATCGCTGTTTTTATCGACGGAGATCACTATTAGGTCGTGAGGAGTGTGATGAAGTGAGACGAGAGCAGGGATGACATTTGTAATAAATATGTTAATAATCACCCTATGAATGTTTTCCCAGTAAGTTTGCCCTAACGCTTCAGTGATAAGGAGCGCAACGGCTGTCCTGATAATAAGTCAAGTGAGCTGAAGAATGTCGAATAAACCGTTTTTTTTCCAAGAACCTTTTCCCCTGTCTGAAGATAAAACTGAATATTACTTACTGAGCACTGACCACGTTTCTGTTGCTGAATTTGAAGGGCAATCGGTGCTAAAGGTTGATCCTGCTGCCCTAACGCTACTCGCCCAACACGCCTTTCACGATGCGTCGTTTTTATTACGCGCCTCACACCAACGACAAGTTGCCGCGATCCTCGATGATCCCGATGCCAGCGAAAACGATCGCTATGTAGCGCTACAATTCCTGCGTAACTCTGAAATTGCTGCACGGGGTATCCTGCCAACCTGTCAAGATACTGGGACGGCGATCATCGTTGGGAAAAAAGGGCAGGCAGTGTGGACTGGGGGCGGTGATGAAGCTGCACTCGCACAAGGCGTCTATAACACCTATACCGAAGATAACTTACGTTACTCGCAAAATGCGCCGTTGGATATGTATAAAGAGGTCAACACTGGGACCAATCTCCCAGCTCAGATTGATTTATACAGTGTAGAGGGAGACGAGTATAAGTTTCTCTGTATGGCGAAAGGCGGTGGCTCAGCCAATAAAACCTATCTCTTTCAGGAAACTAAAGCCTTACTTTCTCCAGGAAAACTGAAAGATTATTTAGTCGAGAAGATGCGCAGTTTAGGGACCTCAGCGTGCCCGCCTTACCACATCGCCTTTGTGATTGGAGGAACCTCAGCGGAAGCCACGCTCAAAACGGTGAAACTGGCCTCAGCGCATTATTACGATAACTTGCCGTCGACAGGTAACGAACATGGGCAAGCCTTCCGTGATCATCAATTAGAGCAGGAACTGTTAGAAGCGGCACAGAATTTAGGTATTGGCGCGCAATTTGGCGGTAAATATTTTGCACACGATATTCGCGTGATCCGTTTACCCCGCCACGGCGCATCTTGCCCTATCGGTATGGGCGTTTCGTGTTCTGCCGACCGAAATATCAAAGCGAAAATTAACCGTAAAGGGATTTGGATTGAGAAACTCGAAGCCAATCCTGGCCGCTATATTCCTGAAGCGATGCGTCAACAGGGTGAAGGGGATGTGGTCAGCATCGATTTGAATCGCCCAATGACCGATATTTTGGCTCAGCTTTCGCAGTATCCGGTATCTACTCGCTTATCGCTATCTGGCACCATCATCGTTGCCCGTGATATTGCACATGCTAAATTAAAAGAGTTAATGGATAGCGGTGAAGCGCTGCCGCAATATGTCAAAGACCACCCTATTTACTATGCGGGCCCCGCTAAAACCCCTGAAGGTTATGCCTCAGGTTCACTAGGCCCGACAACGGCCGGTCGTATGGACTCCTATGTCGATCAGCTGCAAGCGAATGGTGGCAGTATGATTATGTTGGCGAAGGGAAATCGTAGCCAACAAGTGACGGATGCGTGTCATCGACATGGTGGATTCTATTTGGGAAGTATCGGCGGCCCCGCGGCAGTACTTGCTCAACAAAGTATTACCAAGTTGGAATGTGTCGCCTACCCAGAATTGGGCATGGAAGCGATCTGGAAGATCGAAGTTACCGATTTTCCAGCCTTCATTCTCGTTGACGATAAAGGCAATGATTTTTTCCAAAATATCCAGAATGGTAAATGCCAGGGGTGTGCGATAAAGGGTTAGTATCACAAGGCGTGTCCCGACACGCCCACATTATGCAGAGAGGGTAAAATGTTCAGTCATGTTATGCTAGGTTCTGACGATATTGCCGTATCACAAAAATTTTATGATGCGTTATTCACCGTGATTGGCGCTGATGCGCAAGGCATCGATGATAAAGGTCGTCTTTACTATATTAAAGGACAGCAAATGTTTTTGGTCTCGCGACCCCTCAATGGTGAGGCGGCGAGCGGAGCTAATGGTGGCACGATCGGCTGGGCACTCCCCAACGAAGACGCTGTCAATCAGTGGCATCAAGCCGGGGTACAAGCAGGCGGTACGGCGATCGAATCGCCCCCAGGCATAAGAACCGTGGGCGCGCGTGAACTTTACCTTGCCTATCTGCGCGACCCGTTCGGGAATAAGCTTTGCGCAGTCTACAGTCAGGCATAATAACGGCCCAAGGTTGCCTTGTTGTTGAGTTTCGCATGTATTTGCTAAGGATTTACGGCTGCATATCTTACAGTCAGAGGGTATACTAGCCTTCACTTTTTTTAGCGTATCGCGTGCGGAACTCATAATGCAAAAGTTTGATACCAAAACCTTTCAAGGACTGATCCTGACATTACAGGATTACTGGGCAAACCAGGGCTGTACTATTATCCAGCCTCTGGATATGGAAGTGGGTGCTGGCACCTCTCATCCAATGACTTGTCTGCGCGCGTTAGGTCCAGAACCTATGGCGTCAGCCTATGTGCAACCTTCTCGTCGTCCGACTGACGGTCGCTACGGTGAAAACCCTAACCGCTTGCAACACTATTACCAATTTCAAGTCGTAATCAAACCGTCGCCTGATAATATTCAAGAGCTTTACTTAGGATCGTTAAAGGCACTCGGTTTAGATCCTACTGTTCACGATATCCGTTTTGTCGAAGACAACTGGGAAAACCCTACACTTGGCGCGTGGGGCTTAGGCTGGGAAATCTGGTTAAACGGAATGGAAGTCACACAGTTTACCTACTTCCAACAAGTGGGTGGACTCGAATGTAAGCCTGTTACCGGTGAAATTACCTATGGTCTAGAGCGTCTGGCCATGTATATCCAAGGTGTTGACAGCGTTTACGATCTCGTTTGGAGCGACGGCCCACTGGGTAAAACCACTTATGGTGATGTCTTCCATCAGAACGAGGTGGAGCAGTCGACTTACAACTTCGAATATGCCGATGTGGACTTCCTATTCAGCTGCTTTGAGCAACACGAGAAAGAGGCGCAACAGCTCTTGGCTCTTGAAACGCCATTACCTCTCCCTGCCTATGAGCGGATCCTGAAAGCGGCACACTGCTTTAATCTGTTAGATGCCCGTAAGGCGATTTCGGTGACAGAGCGTCAACGCTACATTCTGCGCATCCGTACCCTGACAAAAGCAGTTGCTGAAGCGTATTACGCTTCTCGTGAAGCCTTGGGCTTCCCAATGTGTAACAAAACCAAATAAGGGACGGGGATGAGCGAAAATACTTTTCTGGTGGAAATCGGAACTGAAGAGTTACCACCTAAAGCGCTGCGCCAACTCGCGCAGGCCTTTGCCGATCAGCTTACTCAAGAGATTGATCAAGCAGGACTCTCGCACCATACCGTAGAGTGGTATGCGACACCTCGACGTCTAGCCGTCAAAGTGCTGAGTCTTAGCGAAAAACAAGCAGACCGCGTCGTTGAAAAGCGTGGTCCGGCTCTCAGCGCGGCCTATGACAGCGAAGGCAAGCCGACTAAGGCCGCAGAGGGTTGGGCGCGTGGCAACGGTATCACTGTCGATCAAGCCGAGCGCTTAGCGACCGACAAAGGTGAGTGGCTGGTTTACCGTGCGCAAGTACCGGGTGAGTCTGCGGCAGCGCTACTCCCGGATATGGTTGCTAAAGTCTTAGCTAAACTGCCAGTACCGAAATTAATGCGCTGGGGAGCGAGCAGCGAGCAATTTGTTCGTCCAGTCCACACAGTAACCCTGCTGCTAGGGGCAGACGTCTTACCTGCGACCATTCTTGGTGTCGCCTCCGGACGTACCCTTCGTGGGCACCGCTTTATGGGCGAGAGTGCTTTTGATATCGCTCATGCCGACGAGTACCCAATGATCCTCGCCGAGCGTGGTAAGGTTATGGCCGACTATGACGCGCGTAAAGCGAAGATTGAGATGGATGCCAAAGCGGCAGCCCTACAGGTTGGAGGTATTGCCGACCTGAGTGATAGTCTTCTGGAAGAAGTGACCTCCCTTGTCGAGTGGCCAACTGTACTGACGGCGCAATTTGAGGAAAAATTTCTCACGGTGCCGAAAGAGGCCTTGGTTTACACCATGAAAGGCGATCAGAAATATTTCCCTGTCTATTCTGAACAGGGAGAACTCCTCTCGCACTTTATTTTTGTCACTAACATTGAGTCCAGCGATCCACAGCAAATTATCTCTGGTAACGAGAAAGTGGTACGCCCACGCTTGGCTGATGCTGAATTTTTCTTTAATGCCGATCGTAAGCTACGCTTAGAAGATCAACTGCCGCGTCTTGAAACCGTTCTGTTCCAAAAACAACTGGGAACATTACGAGATAAGACTGACCGGATACAAGCATTAGCGGGCTGGATTGCTGGTCAAATTGGTGCGGATGTCAACCATGCGACGCGGGCAGGATTGCTCTCCAAGTGTGATTTAATGACTAACATGGTGTGCGAATTTACCGATACGCAAGGCATCATGGGGATGCACTATGCGCGTCACGACGGTGAAGCGGAAGATGTGGCTGTCGCGTTAAATGAACAATATCAACCGCGTTTTGCTGGCGATGCTTTACCTTCAAGCTTAGTCGCCTGTGCGTTGGCTATCGCGGATAAAATGGATACTTTAGCGGGGATCTTCGGAATTGGTCAGCATCCGAAAGGGGATAAGGATCCTTTTGCGCTACGTCGCGCGGCACTAGGTGTATTGCGGATCATCGTCGAGAAAGATCTGAACCTAGATCTACAGTCTTTGACCGAAGAAGCCGTGAAATTGTACGGCGACAAGCTGACGAATAGCGCGGTTACCACGGATGTGGTTGATTTCATGCTGGGGCGTTTTAGAAGCTGGTATCTGGAAGAAGGCCATAGCGTCGATACGATACAAGCCGTATTAGCGCGTCGTCCTACTCGTCCAGCCGATTTCGATGCGCGAATGAAGGCGGTCTCTCACTTCCGTACTTTGCCTGAAGCAGAAAGCTTAGCGGCGGCAAATAAGCGAGTCTCCAATATTCTCGCTAAATCGGATGTCGAACTCGATACAGCAGTTCAAGCCTCTTTATTAAAAGAAAATGCTGAGATCAAACTCGCTACGTATGTCAGCGCGCTGAATAGTAAACTACAGCCTTATTTCGAGCAGGGGCGTTACCAAGAAGCGCTTATCGAACTGGCACAACTTCGTGAAGCCGTCGATAACTTCTTCGAGCAAGTGATGGTTAATGCTGAAGACCAGACAGTACGAGTTAACCGTCTGACCCTACTAGTCAAATTACGTGAGCTATTCTTACAAGTCGCGGATATTTCGCTGCTTCAGTAAGCGTTAAGCGATTACCAATAAAGCCCGGAGAGACTCTTCGGGCTTTTTTTTCACTAGGATAACAGCATGACAGTGAAAACTTTCCCCATCGTCGAATGGTCCCCACAGGGGATTACGCATCATGATGATATCCTCGCCGAAGAAGTGGCGGTGGCCTTGGTTTATAACAGTATTTCCCATGTAGTGATGATGTGTACCCCGCAGAATCTTGAAGATTTCGCGCTGGGATTTTCATTGTCAGAAGGCATAATCGAACGAGCCGAACAAATTTATGGTATCACGCTATCCCCGCAAGCCTTAGGGATAGAGGTGCATATTGACTTAGCAAGTAGTTGTTTTATGGCGCTCAAACAACGGCGTCGCGCCTTAACGGGCCGTACAGGATGTGGTCTGTGCGGGACTGAGCAGCTGGCGATGATCGTTCATCCTCTGCAGCCACTGCCCTTTACACAGCGGTTTACGCTATCTCACCTCGCCTCGGCATTCGACCAAATAAAGCCTATGCAATCCATCGGCCAACAGACCGCTTGCACCCACATTGCGGCATGGGTTGACCGCCAGGGGAGGGTCTGTGCAGGTTATGAAGATATTGGGCGTCACGTCGCACTGGATAAACTACTGGGTGCTCGCTCCAAAGCCAAGTGGGGGAGAGAAGGATGTGTGCTGATCTCCAGTCGAGCCAGCTACGAAATCGTACAGAAGGCGATTAGCTGTGGCGTTGAAATTCTCTGTGCAGCCTCGGCAGCGACTCAGCGTGCCGTCGATCTGGCGCAGGCACAGGGGTTAACCTTGGTGGGCTTTAGTCGAGAAGATCGGGCAGTTGTCTACACCCATGCTCAGAGAGTAATCAGTCAGTCCGACAATCAGTTGTGATAAGCTTAGCCAAAAATCGCGATAAGAGCAGTAGGATGTCACCATCTGCAGTGAAATAGTCATAATATCGGCGAACGTTAGCCAATTGCTGGTAGCCCTGCAAAGACCCTACTATAAGTGAGGCATTGTTTCTTCTTTTCCAGATCAATTATTTAACTATAATGAAAGGACAGTCTGAACAGTGTCACTCAATCGACGCTGTATGATAAACACTTAATTGGAGAGGTTGAACATGAGTTATTCACTGCCATCCCTGCCGTATGCTTATGATGCGTTAGAACCCCATTTCGATAAAGAAACGATGGAAATTCATCATACTAAACATCACCAGACTTATGTAAACAATGCTAATGCTGCCCTTGAAGGCACGCCATTCGCGGATCTGCCTGTTGAAGAGCTGATCACTCAATTAGATAAAGTGCCTGCTGACAAAAAAGTTGTTTTACGTAACAACGCGGGCGGTCACGCTAACCATAGCTTCTTCTGGAAAGGCCTGAAAACAGGGACTACCCTGCAAGGCGAATTAAAAGCAGCGATCGAAAAAGATTTCGGCAGCGTTGAAAAATTCCAAGAAGAATTCGAAAAAGCCGCGGCAACTCGTTTCGGTTCTGGTTGGGCGTGGCTGGTTAAAAAAGGCGACAAACTCGCCGTAGTTTCTACCGCTAACCAAGATAGTCCATTGATGGGTGAGGCAATCTCTGGCGCATCAGGCTATCCAATTGTTGGTTTGGATGTGTGGGAACACGCTTACTACCTGAAATATCAAAACAAGCGTCCTGATTACATTAAAGCATTCTGGAACGTTGTGAACTGGGACGAAGCTGCAACCCGTTTTGCCAACGCAAAATAAGGGTAAAGTTTGATTTAACCTCATGCAGATCAAGAGATTTGCATGAGGTTTTCTATTTTTAGTCGTTATCGCATTTTATTTAGTACAAGTTTATTTATTTAGACATAAAATCGACACAACACACATCTTTTAGCGCAGAGAGACCTATGTCTACCTCGATCTCTTCAAACGAGCCCTCGACGCACAAGCAACTACTTGTTGATTTGCTGAAGCGTAAATACAAGCCGCATCGGGCTTGGAAGCGTGGGCGCTTTTATAATAAGTTTATTTTCCGTAGCGCTTGCGCTCCGCTTGTGAGTTACCGCTATTTTTCCGCGCTAACGCAGCTAAAGCATTTACCCCTTATTTTAGAAACTCACGGTATTCTGCCGGCAAAAATTCACCGTCCTTATTTAATCGGCGGCCTGAAAGCCTCACAGAGAGCTGAAAAAATCGTCTCTCACTATCAGCGTATCGAACAACTAGAATCGAGTGAGCTGACGGCGTTTTTATCTGGCCAACGGCGTGAAACGCCTCTTTTAAGCTGGCTAGGTAAGAATGATGAACCGATCGCTATCTATTGCATACCGGCAATCTTTGACCGAGAAGGCGAGCTAACACTCATGTTCCGCTTTCGTAATGAAGATATTACTAGCCTTAGCTTTTCCTTAGCCGATTACCAGAATAAGCCGAGTATCATCATTGCTGGGCTTCAAGGGCCAGGCCGCCATCTTGACCAAAATATTATTCGAGACGCGACAAAAGCCTGTGAAGGAATATTTCCAAAGCGGTTACTTATTGAAACGCTGATGTTATTAGCTAAGGCTTGTCATCTCACGCAGATCTGCGCAGTAGGCGACGAGTCTCATATCTTCGTTAAAGAGTTACGTTATCGCTTCAGTAAGCGCGAATTGATTCATGCGCGTTACAACGAATTTTGGACAACTTTGGGTGGGGAAGAGCAATCGAATAAACTTTTCTTATTACCTTTGACTCAGCCAAGAAAAAATATTGAAGATATTGCCAGTAAAAAGCGGGCTGAATACCGTAGACGCTACCAATTATTGGATGATTTACAGCAGCAGATCGATCAGAAATCGGCATAAAGAAGAATGAGGAGAAGTCGGTGATCGACGTTCTCCTCGTCTAATTACTTAAAACTTCTCGCGTGCAAAGCCTGTTACGGCCTCTAGACCCATTTCACGGCCTAATGCTGTCATGGGGTGAACGACGATAATCCCGCGAACACGCTTCTTCAGTGCTCCCATATCCGCTTGTTCTTTCTTGGTAATTGCTCGCTGAAAACCCAGTTTCTGTAGTTTTTGCGCTTCTTTACTTAAACTAGCGGTATGCGCTTCACGAAGACGTTGCAGCTCTTCTTCAATCGTCACTTTTTCTTTCATTAACTCGCCAAGCTTTTCCACGTTACCGCTTTCTAATAGTGGCTGTGATTTGTGGTTAATGCTATCGAGTTGATCGCTGAGACGTTTAATTTCAGCCTTAATGGGGTCTTTCATAATTGGGCTCCTTTCTGCGTAGAGATAGGATACACGAAAAATACGGTAGGAGCAGCGTAGGTGGAGCAGAATCCACCTACGGGCAACGCTTTATTACTGGAGTAACCCTTTAGCTTGGCTTAAAGAGTTAGCATGGCTGCTAATATTACCCACTAAGGTGTTGTATTGATTGACTTGATCTTGAGTAGGGAATTGTACTGCATTGTTATTGAAGCTCAGACGAGAGTCTTGTGCTTGTAAAAAGTCAGCAGTGTCGAGTACCGCCTGGGTTAACGCTTGTAGCTCAGGTAAAATTGGCTGTAAGTTATCCGCTGGGGTCGTTACCGTTTTCTTATACGCGTCTTCATACACTTTTTGCAGATCTTCTGGCATTTTTAACGAGCTTTTACTGCTGTCTGCTAAGTTACGCGCATTTTGCACTTGCTGAGAGACGACATTAAGCGCGCCACCTGCCTGACGTAACGCATCACGCTGAGCTAAGTAATCCTGTGGAGTATGGATAGCCGAAAGCTGATCCGTCACTGGGCGGATACCATCGTTTAACGCGCGTGTAAGCTGTTGTGAGAATCCATAGAGGATGGCGTAGTCGCCAACATAGTTACCAAACGATTTTTTTTGGTTCTCACTCAGTGCCGGTAACTGCGTTCCGCTACGCATGACTGTATTTTGTAAGAAATCACCGAATGCCTTACGTTGGTCCGCGTCTTTATCGCCACACGCAGTGAGTTGACACACCACCATCAGCAACGCAATTAACCCACCTACTTTTTTCATCATTTGTGAAAGTCCTGATGCCATTGATTACAACTCCTGTATTAAATCGGTTTGCAGCCTATGAGATATCTCAAGCGCGTGATCAGTAGAATAG
>Ga0153974_1000025_pt1 | contig 36799 bp, 28 predicted proteins | sample TSGA058MetaG_FD_104741 | JGI IMG/M metagenome (GOLD analysis project Ga0153974, IMG submission 104741) | Attine ant fungus gardens microbial communities from Georgia, USA - TSGA058 MetaG | ecosystem: Host-associated > Fungi > Mycelium > Unclassified | place: USA: Georgia, Yuchi Wildlife... | reverse complement strand
TTCAGATTCAGATAGCGACTCAGACTCCGATAGTGACTCTGATTCAGATAGTGATTCTGACTCTGACAGCGACTCAGATTCCGATAGTGATTCCGATTCAGACAGTGACTCAGACTCTGATAGTGACTCTGATTCAGACAGCGACTCGGACTCCGACAGCGATTCGGATTCTGACAGTGATTCGGACTCCGACAGTGATTCGGATTCAGACAGCGACTCGGATTCTGATAGTGACTCGGACTCAGACAGTGACTCCGATTCCGATAGCGACTCTGACTCCGATAGCGATTCAGATTCTGATAGCGATTCCGATTCAGATAGTGACTCGGACTCCGACAGCGACTCTGATTCCGACAGTGACTCGGATTCTGACAGCGATTCGGATTCTGACAGCGACTCAGATTCCGATAGTGATTCCGATTCCGACAGTGATTCGGACTCAGACAGCGACTCCGATTCTGATAGTGATTCAGATTCAGATTCAGATAGTGACTCCGACTCTGACAGTGACAGCGATTCGGATTCTGACAGCGACTCAGATTCCGATAGTGATTCCGATTCCGACAGTGATTCGGACTCAGACAGCGACTCCGATTCTGATAGTGATTCAGATTCCGATAGCGACTCTGATTCCGATAGCGATTCCGATTCAGACAGCGACTCAGACTCTGATAGTGACTCAGATTCTGACAGCGACTCGGACTCGGATTCTGACAGTGACTCAGACTCTGATAGCGACTCGGATTCCGACAGCGACTCGGATTCAGACAGTGACTCCGATTCTGATAGCGACTCCGATTCTGATAGCGACTCGGACTCAGACAGTGACTCGGATTCAGATAGTGACTCCGACTCTGACAGTGACTCCGATTCGGACTCTGATAGCGATTCCGACTCCGATAGCGATTCCGATTCAGACAGTGACTCGGATTCAGACAGCGACTCTGATTCGGACAGCGATTCTGACTCTGATAGTGATTCGGATTCAGATAGCGACTCAGACTCAGATTCTGATAGTGATTCCGACTCAGATAGCGACTCGGATTCCGACAGTGACTCCGACTCAGATAGCGACTCGGATTCCGACAGTGACTCCGACTCAGACTCTGATAGCGACTCGGATTCCGACAGCGACTCGGATTCAGACAGTGACTCGGATTCCGATAGCGACTCCGACTCGGACTCTGATAGTGACTCAGATTCAGACAGCGACTCGGATTCTGATAGTGATTCCGACTCTGACAGCGATTCAGACCATGAGCAGATTATTGCGAATACTGATACGCATACGGCGATAGTCTCAGCCGTCCAGGATAACCTGACAGGAACCTCAGGTGAGATTGTACAATTAGCCGGCTTAACGACACTGGGTTTTGATCTTTCACTGTTCGCATCAAATACGTTTAAATTTACAGTTGATAAGAATACCACCGAAGACCTCACAATGAATGTGAGCGGTAAGGTTGCCTTGAGTGCTGTAGCTGGATTGACCGCGCTTCTATCCGTGTTACACGCGAATAGTTTTAATGCTGACTTGTCGGTCATTAATACCAGTACAGGGGAGGTTGTTCAGACCTTATCGAATGTCATCTCGATTAATTCTGGGTTGGTTAGCTTAACCTACAGTGGGTCGGTATATGTTAAGGGGTTAACTCCAGGAAATTATACTGTTGCAGTATCGACTGCTAAGGCGTCCTCAGTAGCGGGTCAAGTACTGTCACTACTGATGGAGGTGAATGTTGGTACATTACTTAGCGTTAATATTACTGATTCAGTGCAGTACGTGTTTAGTGAGACTAGCGGTAATGTACTGAGTTCTGATACTGCTGGAGATGTTGCTGATACAGGAACAAGTATCCATGTGACAAGCGTAGTGGCGAACAGTGTGGAAGGCTCGAGTGCGGTTACGGTGGATAGTAGTGGGATGACGACGGTTACCGGAGAGTATGGTGTCCTCACTATCTCAGCAGATGGAAGCTATAGCTATCAACCAACGAGTGCGAACAGTGATATCGGTAAAAGTGATATCTTTACCTATACCATTACAGACGCAACTGGTCATACGGCAACGGCGACCCTAACGCTGACCATTGAAGGGACTCATTCAACGGCAGTGGAGGATAGCGTATCAATTAGCGACACCACAGCTTTGGCAGTCGGAAAGAGCTTAACTTACACCACTGATACGTTGGTCAGCGCTATTGCGATTGATAAAAATAGTTCGATTACTAAGACCGCAACAGAATCCTTTACTGTGGCGTCAGGCACTACACTGGATGATGCGAGTTTGGTGCTTAAGTTTACTGCTGCAAATACAGCTAGTTTCTTGCCTAATCTCTCTACAACTACGGTTACTGGAAAACTGACGATTCTCAATCAAACAACGGGAGAAACGGAATCGATAAACTTATCCGTTAATCTTGGAGCTGTATCGCTTACTCCCTATAGCTCGACTCAAACTATCTCACTATCTTCCTTAGGATTTAGCGAGTTAACCGAAGGGAAATATACGGTAACCTTTGATTATAATGCGTCCAACTCTTCGGTCTTAGGTGGATCTGGCGGAACTGCGCTTACCGTAACCAGCTCATTATCTGGGACATCGATTGATACGACCCATCACTACACGACCTCTGAAACCGTAACCGGCAATATTCTTGACGGTACTGACTCAGATAGCGTGGCCGATACTTTTGGGAGTCAATATCAGTCCTTTACGATCACCGGTAATAACGCTTCAGGCACTTCAGTCTCCTATACGGTGAGCGGTGGCGATAAATCGATTACCGATTCTAGCGGTAGTACGGTGAGTGGTGATTCGGTCACGCTGTACGGCAAGTATGGAACTTTAGCGTTATCTAACGACGGTTCTTATACCTATACCTTAAAAGCGGGAGTCGATACTTCGACTATTACCTCTAAGGAGACATTCAGCTACTCCCTAAATGATAGTGATGGTACCTCATCGAGCGCTCAGCTAACTATCGATCTGCATCCTGTGATTAACGGTAGCGCCAATGCTGATACGTTTGTAAGTACGGCCTACGACGATCACTTCATTACCACCGCAAACAGTGGTGCAGATACGGTGATGTATAAAGTGCTAACCGATGACAACTCAGGAGGTAATGGCAGTGATACTTGGACAGGATTCGACAAGGGTAACGATCACGTTAACGTTTCGGATCTATTAGTTGATTGGGATAAGAACCCGAGCAGTTTAGGGAACTACGTTTCTGTCAGCCATACCGACGGCAATACTGTCGTCTCGATTGACCGTGATGGGACCGGCAGTGCCTACAGTTCAACAACCTTGGTCACACTGGAAAATGTCAACGTCACGCTCGATGAGCTGATCGACCACAATTCATCATCATAATAATTAAGCGGGAGGCAACTCCCGCTTTTTTACGTCTGAAATAAGAGACAAGTTTTACTATCGGCGCAAGAGAGTTGTTTTATGAAGAAATTTTGCTTGATCACCTTAAGTCATTTAGTGGTACGGGGAGTGTTGGGGATCAGCATCATCGCTAGCATGTCGACGATGGCGGATGAGTCGATCATTAGTGCACAACAGATGATTGGCGAGGAGAATCTTCCTGATTTATACAGCGTCACACCGAATGGATCGGTACATAACGGTCAACCACTGGATATGTCGGATGCGGTGGCGATGGCGGTTAATTGGCATCCTTCCATCACGCAAGAAGTCGGTAAGTTATTTGAGCAATCGGCCAACGTCGATGTCGCCAAAGCAAAGTACTATCCACAAGTGAATGCTGGAGTAAACAATGGCTACAGTAACACTTACACCAATAAAGGGTATTCCCCCTCGATCGATATCTCTCTTTCTCAGATGTTGTACGACTTCGGTAAGGTGTCCAGCTCTGTTCGTGCCGCCAACGCTGCGGTCGCTCAGCAGCAAGCCGAAGTGATGCTCACCATCGATCAGGTTGCCCATGATACCGCCTCGGCGGTTGTTCAAGTCCAAGGTTATCAGCAGCTGGTCACTATGGCGACTCAACAGCTCGACTCGCTAAAGCAGATTGGAGACTTAATTCGGCAGCGTAACACTGAGGGAGCCAGCCCACTATCAGATGTCGTGCAAACTGATACCCGTATTGAAGGAGCGCAAGCAACCTTAATGCAATATCAAGCCTCTTTACAGCGCTGGCAGGCGACCCTGGCGACCTATATTGGCGTGGAGGGGGTCAATCGCGTCACGCAAGATGTGCCTGAAACGCTAACACAAGCCTGCGCGGTACAGCATCCAGATTATAAGTTAATCCCATCAGTTCTGGCGGCATGGGCGGGGGCAAACCAAGCACAAGCTAATGTCGATAATGCTAATGCCCAAATGATGCCGACGATCTCCTTGGAACCCGAAGTAACCCACTATTTGAACGATCACTACTCGGGAAGTAGCGAGTTGGATAAGACCCAGTATACCGCATCAGTTCGTATGCAAATGCCGCTCTATCAAGGCGGGGGACTAAGTGCTTCGCGCGCGGCGGCAGAGCAAGCTTTATCGGCTGCCAATGCGGCGATAAAAGCCGCGCAGTTGGAGGCCTACCAAAAATTAGCCACCTCACAAGATGAAGCCACTAACTTAGGCCAAACCTTAGTGATCCAACAGCGGCAACAGGCGCTTGGCGAGAAAACCTTGGGGCTTTATCAAGATCAATATTTGCAACTCGGCACACGTCCCTTACTGGATCTATTAAACGTCGACCAAGAGATATTCCAAGCCAAGTTCAGCCAAGCTCAAACGTTGGCACAACTCAACAGTTTACAGCTCGATTGCCTATTCAGCACCGGCATGATGCGTTCTGTATTCCGTCTCAATAACCGCCGAATTCAGGGAGTCGATATTCGCCCATGATTAAAAAAAATACGCAAGCTGAACGCGACGAATGGGTCGATGCTATCACGCTCATCGCCAGACACTATCGACAATCCTTTTCCCCCGGTGCGCTGGATGCCGCGGTACCCTGGTTATCTGAACAAAGTCTCCAAACCAAGCTACAGCACCTTTCCCGGTTAGCAGGATTAAAATTCACTCTGCTGGATCAATCAGAAAAGCTTATCTCTGGACTTCGCTTACCGCTAACCGCCTCTCTTAAAAATGGCTCGGTTGTGGTTATCGAAAGCTTCGATGGGCAAGATTGCGTCGGTGTACGTTTTATGGAAGAGGGCGGTTTGGTAAGTCAGATAAGCGTGACCGAACTGTTGGAACAAATTGAATGGGTTGTTGCTTTTCGTCCTATCGCGCCGGTTAAAGATAGCCGTACCACCCAATATTTTTCAACCTATACACCCGATTGGTTGAAAAAGTTGATTATTAAAGATTTAAAACCTTATTTGCATGTGATGGTTGCATCCTTTGTGATCAACTTACTGGCGCTCTCGGGGATTTTATTCTCGATGCAGGTCTATGACCGTGTTATACCGGCACAATCTTATCCTACTCTTTATGTCCTATTTGGTGGGGTGCTGATCTCAGTGATCTTTATGTTTATTCTAAAGCTAGCACGGGGTCATATTACGGATCTACTGGCGAAGCGTGCCGATATCCGGGTCTCAGATCGAGTATTTGGTCATGCCTTACGCTTAAAAAATTCAGCTATTCCCCGTTCGACGGGAAGTTTTATTGCTCAAGTCCGTGAGATCGAGCAAATCCGTGAGATGGTAACCTCGCGTACCGTTTCAGTACTGGTCGACCTGCCGTTCTTTTTACTGTTCCAGCTAGTGCTAGTGATTGTTTCGCCGTGGTTGAGTTGGATTGCACCCATAGCGGTGATTATTATGCTGGTACCGGGGCTGCTTTATCAGAAAAAACTGGCCCGTCTCGCCCAGCAGAATCTACAAGAGGCTACGCTGCGTAACGCTATTCTGGTCGAGAGTCTACAAGGGATCCAAGATATTAAGTTGATGCAGGCGGAGAGCCGCTTCCTGCAGCAATGGAATAGTTATATCAGTATCACTGCGGAGTCCGGCGTCAAAACCCGCGAATTAACTCATGGTCTAGTCGCTTGGGGCACTACAATTCAAAGTTTGGTCTATGCGACGGTGGTCGTGGTCGGTGCGCCGCTGGTGATCAGCGGCGATATTACCACGGGTGCCATGGTCGCAGCTTCGATGCTCTCGGCACGAATGATCGCGCCAATGACAGCGCTTTGCGGAGTACTCGCCCGTTGGCAGCAAGTTAAAGTAGCGAAACATAGCCTGGACCAACTGATGGCACTGCCTGTCGAAGATCATCCGGATGAGATGAAGGTCCACCGAGCACTACTTCACGGTAACTATGAGCTGCAGCAAGCTACGTTTAGCTATGGCCAAGAGAGTGAAGCAATCCCTCTGCAAGTGAATAAGTTATCCATTGCTGCTGGCGAAAAGATTGCGTTATTAGGCCGCATGGGGGCAGGGAAATCGACGTTATTACAAGCATTGAGTGGCAACTTGGAGAAGGTCTCCGGTCAGGTACGACTTGACGATCTAAGTTTAGAACATATCGATATGGCAGATATGCGCAGAAATATCGGGCTACTCACCCAGGAAGCCCGCCTATTTCATGGCACCATCCGCGACAATCTACTTCTTGGGCGGCCTACCAGTGATGATGAAGAAATCTTCGACGTCTTAACCCTTACTGGCGCGATCGATTTCGTACGACAACTCCCTTTAGGTTTAGAGCATCCGATTATGGAAGGGGGGACAGGGCTTTCTGGGGGGCAACGGCAATCATTATTGTTATCACGTACGCTATTACGTGACCCTAATATCGTGCTATTAGACGAGCCAACGGCCTCGTTCGATGAACCGTCCGAAAAACAGTTTATCGAGCGACTGGAGAAATGGATTGGTCACCGTACCCTTATTATTGCCACGCATCGTGCTGCCATTCTAGCGCTCACCGAACGTGTTATCGTCTTAAAAGAGGGGCGTATCGCTATGGATACCTCGCGTGAAGAGTTGTTCAAAACCAAAGGGAAAGAGACAAGTCCTCAAGGAGCGACGCTATGAGTCAATCGTCAACCTCCAATAAAGGCTATTCACCCTACGATCCCACCGAAATATTGAGTGGCGGCGAGATGGATGAAGCGCATATTGTGAAGTCAGCTTATCTCATTGCGATTCTTGCGGCCTTAGTCATTATCTTTGGTATTTGGGCTTGGTTCGGTCAGGTCGATGAAGTCTCGACTGGGACAGGAAAGGTGATACCGAGTTCCCGCGAGCAAGTATTGCAATCTCTCGATGGTGGGATCCTGACTGAATTGCCGGTACAAGAAGGTCAGCGCGTAAAGTTGGGACAGGTGGTTGCACGGTTAGATCCAACGCGTAGCGAGTCTAACGTTGGAGAGAGTCAAGCGAAATACCGCGCCTCACTCGCTGCGAGTAGTCGTTTGAATGCCGAGGTTAATAATCGCCCACTGGTCTTTCCGGCGAGCTTACAGTCTTATCCTGACCTGTTAGCGGCTGAAACGCACCTCTATCAAAGCCGCCGTGATCAGTTAACGCAATCGATGAGACAACTGCAAGACTCCATGTCGCTGATCAATCGTGAATTAACCATCACGCAGCGCTTGGCAAAAACGGGTGCTGCCAGCAGTGTAGAAGTGCTAAGGCTTCAGCAGCAGCAATCGGATATCGCGCTTAAAATTACTGACCTGAAAACACATTACTATGTTGATGCACGAGAAGAACTTGCCAAAGCGAACGCTGATGTTGCGTCGTTGGCCGAAGTGGTTCGAGGACGTAGCGATAGCGTGAGTCGATTAACGATCCGCTCACCGGTCCAGGGAATCGTAAAAAATATTAAAGTGACGACTATCGGTGGGGTTATTGCGCCAAACGGCGAATTAATGGAAATTGTACCGGTCGATGACCGCTTATTAATTGAAGCACGAATTTCGCCGCGAGACATTGCCTTTATTCACCCAGGGCAGAAAGCCATGGTGAAAATTACGGCTTATGATTACGCCATCTATGGCGGTTTACCCGGTGTAGTGGAAACGATTTCACCCGATACTATTCAAGACGAGCAGAAGCCGGAAATTTATTATTACCGCGTTTACATTCGTACTGACCACGATTCACTGGTCAATAAACGCGGTAAACATTTTGCGATTAGCCCTGGGATGATCGCTACTGTCGATATTAAAACCGGTGAAAGGACAGTAATGGATTATTTAATCAAGCCTTTCAACCGAGCAAGAGAAGCCCTGCGCGAACGTTAATCGATCTGCCAAACTTTAAAGGAAACGCTAAACATGGCATTAAGTGACTTATTACAGCAGGCCCATTTTGAAATGATGAACGTAAATGCGCCCGAGCACGTTGCACCTCATCCTGCTTGCATACTCTTCTTTAGTCTTTGCGATGGGAAACAGCGCGCATACACTCATATTTCGACAGGGAAGACTTTCAATCAAGCTTGGACATCGGGTTCGCAATTTATTCAGCGTTATCGACAACAGCACGATCTACAAGCCTGTTGGCTACGTGTCGAACGGGTCGATCATATCGAAGAGATGAGCTGGACAGCTTTACAAGACAAGCTCAGTAAGACTAAACGTAACTATTTCCGTTTCGGGCTCAGTTTCGATCCTGATTTCACGCATGCCATGCTCGAATATGAGTTGGCAGCAAATGCCATTTTGTATGACGGTAAGATCGGGGTGGCTACCCCCAATTCGACGAATCTCGAAAGCTTTGCTCAACGCCGATTCTCCTGCTCGCTAACCTGGCCAACAGAGGGACAGCAGAAGATTTGGCGTTTTAAAACCCAGGCAGTATTTTGCGATAATACTGGGGCTAAAACTATTGAACGCGAGGGCAAAGAGTCAGGCTTCAGAAAGATAGAAGAGCCTTGGCAAGCCTATGTACCGAAGCTTATCGCTCACTCTGCCAACTATCTTGCTTCGCAAATCAAATCTAGCGGCGAGTACCACTATGGTTGGTTCCCCTGTTTCGACCGTAAAATAAAATCCTATAATGCCCTGCGTCATGCCAGTTCAACTTATGCCCTGATTGAGGGATGGGAAGTGACTCAACAACCACAACAGCGGCAAGCGATAGATCGGGCCTTAGCGTATCTAACCGATGAACTTATCCAATATAAAACCTTAGCGGATGGTCGACGGGCGGCTTTTTTAGTCGATGTCGGCGATGAGATAAAACTAGGGGGGAATGCAGTCAGTATCTTGGCCTTTGCAAAATATACTGAAGTCACTGGTGATGGGCGCTATCTACCGCTGATGGAAGCCTTGGCGGAAGGGATATTGCTGATGCAGGATAAGCAAGGGAAGTTCGTCCACGTGTTGAACAGTCATGATCTGTCAGTGAAGGAGCCGTTCCGGATTATTTATTACGACGGCGAGGCTGCTTTTGCATTGATGCGTCTTTATAAGTTATCGCCCAAGGCGCAGTGGATTGAGAGTGTTGAGCGGGCATTTGACTATTTTATTGAGAATAAGCATTGGCAGTGCCATGACCATTGGCTCAGCTATTGTGTCAACGAGCTAACGTTATATCGGCCTCTCGAAAAATATTTTCAGTTTGGCTTAGACAATGTGCGTGATCACCTAGACTTTATCATGGGCGACATCACAAGTTACCCTCATTCACTTGGATTGCTTACCTCAACTAACCGAATAATTAACCAAGTATCGTCTTCAGTAGAGTTTAAATATTTGTTGTCCGGGTTCGATATTAAAAAGTTTTATAATGTATTGAGCTATAGGGCGAGATATTTAATGAATGGTTTTTTCTGGCCAGAGACTGCGATGTTTTTTGAATCTCCTGAAAAAATAATCAATAGTTTTTTTATTCGTCATCAAGGTTTCAGGGTTAGAATTGACGATGTGGGAAGTAATCTTTCGGCTTGTACTGATTATGCTAGATATGTACAGCATAAAAAAAATTTTGGATTTAAAATTCACCAAAATCAGGCTGGCGAAAGAATTACGGCTTTTTTACTTCAAAATATACGTGAGATTGGTAATGGGATTGAGGTTGCCTCGTTGAGGCGTGCGAAGTTATTTAATAAATACCTAAATACAACCCCTCATCTTATAATATCAAATTATAATCCTACACTTATGAAAACCATCGCAAGCCTACGTGATAAACGAGAGCTAGATGAAAATACATTGATTCATAGTATTTATTTTGGGTTAATTAATCTTTTTGAAGAAAAAAAGATTTTACCTCTAACTAACCTTGGGCTTCAGGGGAGGAAAATAATAACAGTAAATGATATGTGTCCATTGGGAAAGGTTGTCTATAAGCTGTCAGAAGGTAATTTTGTTATTGATGATTTTATTGATAATAAAGGCAATATTTTATTACGTAAGTTTTGGTACAAAAAAAACAATGAAAGCATTTTGAATCATATAGAAATCAATGGTGAGGAAGGAGAACGGATATTTTTTGGAAGCGAAGCTAAGTTTTCCTCATGGGCGCTGGAAAAACAACTGCCCAAGGATTTAAGTTGGAATTTTATTATCGATAAGAATAGGGCCTGGAAAGATTTCGTTTTGTCCAAACCAGCCACTAGAATGGACTGTTATATTACTACAGTTATCCATTCTACTCATCTATTCGAGAGCCAGCGATTCAAGCCTTCATATAGCTACTTTCTGAAATCTCCTGAGATTGTTGATAAGATTATTGTATTAACTTCAGAGCAATACAAAGATTTATTGTCTATAGGTATCGATTCAAGAAAAATGCAAGTCATTCCTAATCATTTGGATGAGAGTATTTTTAATAAAAGGTTGCCTAAGAAACCAAATAAAAGAGTCATTTATTTAGCGAGATATTCCCCTGAAAAACAGCATTCGCTGCTCATTGATGCTTTTGAAAGAGTACTTCAAGAGGTTCCAGATGCCGAGCTTTATACCTATGGATTGGGCCAGTTAAAAAAGAGCATTGAGGATAAAGTCGTAGAAAAAGGCCTTGCTCACGCTATAAAAGTCAACAGCTATACAGATAATATCGCCGAAGCCCATCAACAAGCCTGTTGTGCAGTACTTTGTTCAAACCATGAAGGGCAATCACTCTTTGCGACTGAGTCAATGGCGTTTGGTACCCCATTAGTAAGCTTTGCTATAAAATACGGTCCTCGTGACATTTTGGAGGGGCATGATGCTGGAATTCTTGTCAACTCTGGAGATATTGAAGAATTGGTAGACGCACTAACGAGTATTCTTAAAAATCCTGAACGGCAGATATCGTTACAAAATGGCGCGATACGCTGTGCTCAGAGATTTTCGAGTGATAATATAGCAAAAAATTGGCAGGAATGGTTATCTTCTGCGTGTTGATTTTAGAACGCTCTTATTTTGAAAATAGGGGCGTTATAAATTTTAGTTGGAAAATTTTATACTTAATTTCTATCAATTATCCTAAGGGTGACAGAGGTTTTTTCCATTACTCATGGGGGGAGGTGGTTATTTATGCGAAAAATAATATTTATCCTATTTTTTTTATCTGCCAAGGCTTTTTCAATAAGCAGTTCGGATGCTTTTTTGCCGATAAATTGTATTAAAGGCCAGCAACTCTCAACTCATCTACTCGATAAGCATTATCAATCTGGACCATTTACGATATATTATACCCTCGAAGGGGAAGATAAGTTATCAAATGTTACCAGTTCTTCACAAAAGTTCCCGCCATTAAGAGTCTTAGATATTGCCAAACAATTAAATGCCGCTAACGATTTCTACCAGCATGACGTACATCTAACCTTCCCACTTAACCAAGTGTTGTACAAAAAAATAACCCATATAAATGTTTTCATTATTGCTCTTAAATTGAAAGGAAGCGCTTTCGATAAACCAGCTTTTGAAATTTTTTCCGATGGGAGTACTACGCCATGCGGGTTGAGGATTATGATTTCTAATAAACTCGATCCAACCAGAAAACAAACTCCCGCACATGAGTTATTCCATCTTTATCAATATGGCTACTCGATATTTAAACAGCAGTGGTATATAGAAGGAATGGCCCGATTTATGGAAACTACATTCAAGGACGATGAAAATACTAGAGTGGAGATTAATGCGCCATTTATGTGTTACCCGTGGTACTCACAGAGTTATAAAGCGGCCATTTTCTGGCAGAGCATAGCTCACCATTATAATGATATAAGAGTTACTGTACCTCAGATTTATTACTCCAACAAAGAGCCCGTTTTTAAAAAAAAGGTCTTTACAGGTGGAGGGATGGTAATGGCTTTACTTAATGGCTTAAAGGTTAAGAGTCAGGAAATGGCTATCGATGATAACCGACCAATTCGCAATTGGACTTCAGTTCAGCGTCGTCGGCCTCAAGATAACGATACTATATGCCGGGTAGTAAATGGGTTATAAGTTGCCTCGCACTAATGGTAAAAGTTTAAAAATGGCTATTATCTGATGGCATAGATAGACTTTATTCGCGATATTCTCATCCGCAGGGGCATCGTGATAGCTAGTTTCTTAGCTATCAAACCTTCGGTGGTGTTATTCGATAAGCCAACATCGACACTCGACGAGTAAATGATAGGCGAGTCTTGGGTGGAAACTAAGCATCAGTAATAGAGAGGAGTATAGGAGGCGTAAAAAACCCTCTCTCCTTCAGCCGCCCTACAACGCTACTCATGGCCCAAGATAAAAATTCTTGAAGTAATTCCGCTAAATATTTTTTCCGACTCAATACAAGTCTAAATCGATTTACCCACGACTTAGTAGCCCGTTAGTACATTGAAACCCTCCAATGATCGTTAGACTGTACTGAAAGATAATGAGCAACCCTCGTATTCGCTACGGACGCAGAGTCGAGGCTTAACGGTCTTCCTTATATCCTATTTTCTTATGAGTTATAACGCTCAGTTATTAGCTCCCAGTAAGTAAAACCCTGACAATGGTAGATCATTATTTTTACTTAAGATTGCTAGGGGCGCTCGCGTGGATACCTCGCTGACGGCTAGATTTGCTGAAATACTTTTTACTCATACGCCGACCGAGAAAGAGAGGATCGCCGCACGCCGTGGGATCAAAGACTTCTTAGCGAGTACGCTGCCTGTGCTAGTCGATTCCGTTGCGGATGAGGGGAAGCAAGCTGTGCTGGATATCTTCCCAGCCGAAGCATCAGCGGAAAATACTGCATTGAAGCTGGGGTATCTCAGCCACGCGCTGGATTATGACGATTATCATGCGGCGTTTCGTGGGCATCCCTCTACCGTGATCTTGTCGAGTTTATTCGCATTGAGCCATACCTTGTGTCGTTATCACCTAAACGACTTCCTCGACGCCTATATTATTGGTGTCGAGGTAGCGGGGCGTTTAGGACGCGCGGTAGGTACACGCCATTACAGCATGGGCCTACACAGTACGGCGACCCTAGGGCCGCTCGCTGCGACCGCGGCATGTTGTCGATGGCTTAAACTTTCTCGTCAGCAAACCCAGGTAGCTCTAGGTTTAGCCGCAACCCAATCTTCAGGGCTGCGAGCGCAATTTGGATCGGCGGCTAAGCCGCTGCATTCGGGATTTGCTGCCCGTAGCGCGGTAAATAGCGTCCAGCTCGCGATGGCTAATTTTCCCGGACAAGCGGAGGGGGTGTTAGAAAGTTTCCTCAGCGTATTCGGCTACCACGCAGAACAGCCAGAAGAGTTGTTAACCGACTGGGCTACGCCATGGCGCATTATCGAACCCGGCCTTGAGTTTAAGCGCTACCCGACTTGTGGCGGTACGCATAGCGCCGCTGAGGCGGCTTTCGTTCTCCGGAAAAAGTGCCTTGAACAGGGAATAGAAGACCTACCTGCGGTAATTACCCGTATTGAGGTGAGTTTTCCTCCCGGCGCAGATACCGCACCCAATATTCGCTCACCCCGCGACGGTGTGCAGGCCAGATTTAGCTTGGAGTACGTTATTGCGGATGCCTTACTTAACGGTCACCTCGCGCTTGAGCATTACACGGCCAAACCTGTTGATCCGGCCCTAAGTTCGCTCGCCGCATGTATCGTGCGCTGCCCGGATTTTTCCGCTCCAGCTGATGAGCTTGACCCGGACCAACGTTTTCACCGAGTCACCCTCTTATTAGCCGATGGTCAACAACTCAGCCACTGTGTTACGCGACAAGAAACCGCCGCAACCTATACGGATGTTGAGGATAAGTTAGCGGTAAGTTTAAGGCTACTCCCTCTCTCAGTCGCTGAACCCTTTTTAGCGACGATCTCTTTAGACAGTAGTGAGCAACTTCAACAGCTGACATCACTACTCTGCTTATAACGATTAAGGATTTATTATGGCTACCGATCAAACGCCTAAACGTCAATTACGTCTAGGGCTTTTCGTCCAAGCATTAGGCCACCATGTTGGCGGCTGGCGCGCTGACGAAGCGCAGGGTTCACCTACCGATATTGAATGGTTTACCTGGATTGCTAAAACTGCCGAAAAGGGGCTTTTCGATATGTTTTTCGTTGGGGATGCCCTCGCGACCAGCGTGCATCGTTTACCTTCGACGATGTCACGGCTTGAACCCTTAACGCTCCTGTCGGCATTGGCAGTTCAAACGACGCATATTGGTTTAGCCGCAACGGCCTCAACCACCTTCGACCAGCCGTTCCACCTAGCGCGTGCGCTCTCGTCGATCGACCATATTAGCCATGGTCGAAGTGCCTGGAATGTGGTGACCTCGTTTTCCACCGACGCGGCTAAGAATTTCAGCCGTAGTGATCTCCCTAACCATGCTGAGCGCTATGAGATGGCGCGTGAATTCCTTGAGGTAAGCTTTAAATTATGGGAGGGCTGGCAGCCTGGAGCAATAGTCAAGGATAAAGCCACGGGCCAGTACTCGGATGAAAATAAGATCCATCCGGCTAACCACCAAGGGCGTTTTTTCCAAGTACAGGGCCCATTAAACATTTCACGCTCACCCCAGGGGCGTCCGGTGATCATTGAAGCCGGATCTTCCCCTGCTGGGCAGAAGCTCGCGGCAGAAACTGCAGAAGTCGTCTTTACCGCAGCGGCTTCACTGGAGGAAGGTCAGGCATTTTATCGCAGCCAGAAGCAATTTGTTCAAGAGGCAGGGCGCCATCCGGATCATCTATTGATTTTACCCGGAGTAATGCCCATCGTCGGGCGTACTCGCGAAGAAGCCATGGCTACCTGGCACCAACTCAATGAGTGGGTAGATATCGACAATGGTATTGAACAGCTATCGACGCGTTTTGGCGTCGATGTCTCACACTACCCGCTCGATGAACCGCTCCCAGAGATCGACGTGGCAGAAGCCGGTCAAAGTCGAGTGAAGCTGCTGCTAGAACTGGCAAAGCGCGAAAACCTGACGCTTAGACAGCTGGCCGCCGTGGCGGCAGGATCGCGCGGGCACCGCGTAGTGATCGGTACTGCGCAAGATATTGCCGATGATTTCCAACACTGGTTAGAGCAAGGGGGGGCAGATGGCTTCAATATCATGCCAGCCGTACTCCCTAACCAATTAGCGTTATTTGTCGAATTAGTGATCCCTGAATTGCAACGCCGTGGGTTATTCCGTACCGAATACCAGTTCACCACTCTGCGTGAAAACCTTGGCTTACCCACACCGGCTATTAATTTTAGCAACCTTACCCCGTTGAGCACTCATAAGGAATAATAGATGAATAAGCGTCTTCTTCTCTCTTTATTCGCCGTTTTAGTACCGGCTAAGCACCTATTGGCCGCCGATCAGAATGTCCCTTATGTTAGCAGCGTAAAGGTTACTGCGGACCCGTCACTTCGGGCGAGTCTACCGCAGGCTATTCAACAGCAAGGCTTCATTGTTGCAGGAACCAATCCAAATACTCCGCCGACGACCTTTTATCAAGCGGATAATAAAACCCTGGCGGGTAGAGAGATTGATATCGTCAGTGCCGTAGCAGAGCGATTGGGCCTAGCGGTACACTGGCGCGATACCGGGGGCTTTGACAATATCATCCCCGGGCTGAAATCAGGCCGCTATGATGTGGCAGCCGCCAATATCGATGCCACGAAGCAGCGTCTTAAGCAGGTTGATTTTGTTGGTTACTACAATGCGTCGAAACTGGCACTGATTGCTAGGAAAGACTCACAACTTGGGCCCTTTACTCAGTTCTCCGCGCTCTGCGGGCAGACTATCGGTGCGGGAGCCGGAACGTCGCAGGTTACCCGCTTACAAGCCGCCAGCGATCAGTGTAAGGCCCAGAATAAACCCGCAATTTCTATCCCTATTTTCCCCGATCGTCCGGCTGGCGTACAGGCGGTAATCAGTGGCAGAGTGCCGATGTTTTTTGGTCCCTATGAAGGACTGCGCTATCAAGTAAGCCAAGTTAAGCCGCTCGCGTTGGCGGGGGAACTGACGATTGAAGATACTATCGTCTCGATTGCATTACCTAAGTCGTCACCGCTGGAAAAACCGATTCAAGCGGCATTAAATTCACTGATCGCTGATGGTAGCTATCAAAAGATCCTTGATAAGTGGCAAATAGGCTTTGGTGCTGTGAAACGGGCGGGGATAAACGATGAGGTTGCTCGATGAACACTCGGCCTTCCTCTGAACGCCCAGCCTTGAAGATCATTGAACATCGGCACTATGGCCGATGGTTCAGTGCATTAGTCGTATTACTGATTTTAGGTTTTTTTGCTTCCTCGGTAGCGAGTAACCCTAATTTTGAGTGGGATGTCGTTTTACAAAACCTCACAGAAGATTCCATTCTCAGTGGGGTAATGATGACCATTAAGCTCACCTGTATTTCGGTAGTGTTGGGCTTTGCGGGGGGAACAGTCTTAGCCTTTATGCGCCTGTCAGCAAATCCTGTGCTGTCTTGGGTAAGTTGGGGCTATATCTGGTTCTTTCGCGCAGTACCCATGCTGGTTCAGCTGTTCCTTTGGTATAACATTGCTACGCTCTACCCTAAATTATCCTTAACTCTTCCTTTCTATGGCGAGATTTGGTCGGTTAAAACGAATCAGTTGATCAGCCCCTTTAGTGCGGCAGTCATTGCTTTAGTCATGCATCAATCCGCTTATGCCGCAGAGATTATACGAGCAGGTATTCAGAGCGTGAATGTGGGGCAATTAGAAGCGGCTAAGGCATTGGGTTATCGTCCGGGACAAATCTTTCGCCAAACGATACTGCCGCAAGCGATGCGGGCAATATTACCGCCTGCTGGAAATGAAGTCATTGGTCAGCTAAAGACCACTGCAGTCGTCTCTGTTATTGCATTACAAGATGTGCTCTATTCTGCGCAAATAATTTACCAGCGTACCTACGAAGTTGTCCCACTTCTGCTGGTTGCTACAGCATGGTATTTGCTGATGACATCGGTGCTATCTATCGGGCAATACTATGTTGAAGCCTTTTATAGTCGAGGCAATGTGCCGGATAAAGCGAAGTGGTTTCGTCCTAAATCGAAGAATAGAGAGTTATCATCATGAGTGAGTCGATAACATTACGGGGGATTCGTAAGCAATTCTCAGGAAAAACTATCCTACATGATGTCGATCTTGATATAGAGGCGGGATCCGTCACCGTGATCCTCGGCCCATCGGGTTCTGGAAAATCGACGTTATTACGCTGTATCAATCATTTAGAGAAAGTCGATGCGGGGACAGTTCATGTTGGCCCTGAGCTAATCGGCTATCGTCAAAAAGGGCAGCATTTGGTTGAGCTGCCGGAAGCAAAAATCGCCCGACAGAGACAAAAAATTGGCATGGTTTTTCAGCAGTTTAACCTATTTCCGCATCGAACTGTTTTACAGAACGTTATGGATGCACCGTTACGCATCCTTAACGAAAGCGTCAGTGTAGTAAGAGAACGCGCGATAGCGTTACTTACGCGAGTTGGGCTTGAACATCGTATAAATGCTTGGCCGCGCGAACTGTCCGGTGGTCAACAACAACGTGTGGCAATAGCTAGGGCTCTAGCGATGCAACCGGAAGTCATTCTTTTTGACGAGCCCACATCAGCGTTAGATCCAGAATTGGTTGGCGATGTTTTACAGGTAATGAAAAACCTCGCCCAAGAGGGAATGACAATGGTCGTGGTAACACACGAGATTGGCTTTGCGCGCGAGGTTGCTGACAAGATTATCTTTATGGATCAAGGACGCATTGTCGAAACCGGTAATAGCTCCTCACTGCTCGATACTCCCCAGCACCCGCGATTACGCGAATTTTTATCGAGCGTATTGTAATAATAGAGCACTGTTTTACTGAGGGCGAGGTGATTCGCTTTTATCTCGCCCCTATCCCTGACCGATTAGCCGCTATCCTTTGCAACAGGCGTGTACCGCACATAAACCTAAGCGTTCGAGGACTTGTTTTCAAACTCTCGGTCGGAAAGAAAAATAAAATCTTGATGGTTAACGATAAGGACTAAATCATTCATTTCTTCTTTAAGTGAAAACAATTGAGCGCGAATAATATCATCAGGTTTTACAGTGGCCCCAATATATTTCGCGAGCAAATAGATGATACTTTTATTTTCAATTATTTTTCCGCGAGGAAGACTAAATATAATTTCAACGTTCGGTACTATAGAGACAATTTTTGGCATTAAGTCACCTTTTAAGATAATACCCAAGGATCATACGCAGGCTGAGCACCTACTGCATCAACAAATAGAGAAAAGTCACATCACTTTTTGTGATGTTAAAATAATTGGGATGGAATTTTGTTAAAGTTAGCGACTTAAGAAGGGATTATTCTAAAGGGGTAAAAAATAAGCAATTGATAATAAAAGGATAATCTTATCATGGGAGTGTAAGGGTCTATTGATGTCAAGAGCTGTATACGTTTTTATTGATAGGAATAATCTAGCATGTTTGCCATTATGATAGAGAATATCTTTCTTTAACTAAGCCTCGTGGCAGTGTATTTAACTGTTGATAAGTAAACCCTTAGCATAAGCACTCTCAGTTCAAGGTGCGATACTTACTGGTAGGATAAAATTAGTTTATCGATTATTGCTCTCTCATAAATTATTTATTAGAGAATGATTGTTTGGTTTATTAAAGCCGCCATAAAAAAACCTGCATCAGCAGGCTTTTTAAAGTCATCTAATAATAAAGAACAGTTATTTAATTATTAGCTAACTTATATCGTATAAAATAAACCTATCCCTAACCCTAATAGTACAATATAGAGTAAACAATATTTTAAGGTAGTAGACATGATGTCACCGCTAAGGTGTTCAAGCTTACTGGCCGATACCGCTATTGCGATACTCTGTGGTGAAATCATCTTACCACCTGTCGCGCCTGCAGTATTCGCGGCGGCGAGGGCATGGGGATCGACGCCTAACTGATGCGCTGCGGTAGCCTGTAGCTTACCAAACAGGACATTCGCATTGGTATCACTGCCGGTGACAAAGGTACCCAATGCGCCGATTACCGGAGAGATAAAGACATAGCCAACCCCCGTTGCCGCCACTAAGGTTGTAGCGATTACGGTGATCATGCCACTTTTATCCATCACGGTCGCCATCGCAACAATGGCTAAAATCGCGACAATTGATTTTTTTAGTTGGCAGAGCGTCGCAAAGAGTAAGTTGAGCATCTGTTGCGGCCGGTTCCCCTGAATTGCTCCGCCAATAAATGAGGCTAAAAGTATCAATACACCGGGCGTAATCAGCCACTCTATTTTTAACGGTAATGTTTCAGTTGCTGATAATGGGAAAGGTATTTGACTCGAGACTGCCCCTAAACTCTGCTTAATCGCTGGAAAGAGCGGGGAGCAGAGTACTATAAAGGTAAAGGTAAAGAGATAAATCAGGCTTGCCTTAAATAGTGTACGTGGGGCAACGCCTGGCGTCGAGCGGTTGGATTTCTGGTAGCGAGCGAGAATAATCGTGACAACTAAGCCGCCTAGGCTACCAGCAAAGGCGGGTAACTCTGCACCCAAATAGCGCGCAACAATATATTGTGGAAGTAACGACGCGATACCACAACAGAGTGTAATCAAAAATACGCCGCGGATAGCTTTGATGCTGCCGCCAATGATCGCCACCAAGACAAAGGGAAGAAGAATATTAAATGCGGCGAGTTGTAGGATAATGTGTGTGCTTAGCGTCTGTACGGCTAAGCCGGTCTGTTCGGCTAGCATAATCACAGGGATGCCTACTGCACCAAAGGCCGTGGGGACAGAGTTAGCGATTAAGGATACGACCGCAGATTTAAGCGGGGTAATGCCTAGCGCGATAAGAATACCGACAGGAATGGCCACAGCGGTTCCATAACCCGCTACCGCTTCAAGGAATCCGCCAAATCCCCAAGCAATAATCAAGACTTGTATGCGTTTATCGTCGCTGATTGCCGCTAAAGCTCGCTTAATCACCTCCATACTGCCGTTGGCAAGCATAAGGTTATAACCATAAATCGCGGCGAAAATAACAATTACAATCGGCCATAACCCTTTAGCGGCACCATAGAGCGAGGCCACGCCTAGGGATTGTAGCGGGAATTCAAAGTACCACCCGGCGATACACCAAGTGATTACCAGCGCAGTCAGTACGGCGTAATGCACCGCGATCCTTAACATTAAAATAAGCACAATCAATAAGGCAAGAGGGGTCACAGCGAGAAGAAAGGAGAATATATCCGTCATTATTTTCAATTCCTTGGAGGAGGAGAGCAAAGAGTAACCGCTAAAAAACTATACGGAACTTTTCGTCCCGTTTTATTGATGTACGGCATAAAGCTCAGCATCGGTAATGATTAGGCGAAGAACCTTTTGGCTTAGTGAGGGGGGACCTTAGGGACAGCGTATTACTGTGAGTAAACGGTGGTGGTTGCTGACCGATGGATAGTGACTTTCTTTCTCACTAACTCTCGATAAGCGAGTGAAATAACCTGGCATGTCGCTTGCTTGTTTACTCCTTTATGCTTAGCGAGAGGTCGGCCTAATGTCACAGTACCGTTACCGTATCTTTGGGCTACTCTTCTTAGTAGCTTTAGTTAACTATATTGACCGAGGAGCACTCTCTTTTGCCGCCTCGGCCATTGCTCAGCATTATGACCTTAGCAAGGTTGCGCTGGGTGCTCTCCTTGGCTATTTCGGGGTAGGCTATCTACTCGGATCGCTCTGTGGCGGATTTCTCGCCGATCGTTATGGAACCCGTAAAATATGGTTAGTTGCCGGGGTCTGTTGGTCATGTTTAGAGATCATGACGGCTTGGGCAGGGGATCTCGGTATCTCGCTTTTAGGTGGTTCGGCCTTGATGGGCTTTGCGTTATGTCGCGTATTATTTGGGATCAGCGAAGGACCGGCATACGCATTGATGAATAAAACACTCGCTTATTGGGCGCCAGATAACGAACGAGGCACTGCACTATCAGTGGGTCTACTCAGTACGCAAATTGGTGCAATGATCACGGCACCCATTGCAGTCGGGCTGATGTTATTGACTGGACATTGGCAATCGATGTTTATCGTACTGGGAAGCTGTTCGCTACTCGTCATGATGGTCTTTGCTAAAGGTTTTCGTAATTATCCTGGGGAACATCCTCGGATTAGCGCGGCTGAACACCGCTATATTATTGAAAACCAGAAGAGTGAAGAAATTGTTGATGAAAAGCTCGCGTGGTGGCAATTCTTTACGTCAAGAACACTCGTTTGTAATGCCTTGGGATATTTTAGTTTTCTTTATATCACCTTTACCTTAGTGACTTGGATGCCGAAGTATTTACAGGATACCTTTCATTACGATCTCCACGCACTGTGGTATGTCGCAATGATCCCCTGGAGCGGCGCGGCATTTACCGTAATCTTTGGTGGGAAAATCAGCGATCATCTGTTAAAACGCTACCAAAATTTACGAATCGCTCGTAATCTTTTTGCGGCCATTAGTTTGGCGGGAGCAGCCAGCTGCTTCCTTGCTATCCCTTCAGTCAGTTCGGCGGCGGCAGTTATCGCCTTAATGACGCTAGGTAACGCCTTCAATGCGCTGATCAATAATATTTACTGGTCAGTTATCATTGATGTGACACCAAAATCGTCGGTCGGCGCTTACAGTGGAATGACCTTAGCGATAGCTAATACTTCCGCGATTATTTCGCCTATGCTGTGTGGCGCGTTAGCAGAATACTACGGCTACAATGCGATGTTCTGGGTAACAGGAAGCTTTGCGCTGTTCAGTCTCTGTGCAATGACGCTGCTGCAACCCGAGAAAAGACTTATAGGCCAACGGGCCGTGGTTGCTCATTCCCTTACTTCCCCTGAGTTATAATGGTGGGCTATGCTTGAAGCAAAGATCCTAGCTAAAGTGTACTCAGTGATGAAGAGAGCCGGCCGCGAGATAGCCTTGATTATCGGGCTATTATTGTTAGTACAGAGGGCAGATGCCGAGCTTCCACGCGTGGGGAGCATATTACCCACCGTTACCGTGCAACGGGGTGGAGAAATTATTCTTGGTGTAGACGGCGATAGGCGTCAACCTTGGCACGCTTCATTACTGCAATCACGACCCCACTTAATTATTCATGTTGCTGGGCGCTTGACGGCCAAGCAGCAACTCGCTCCCGTCCTCGCACAACTTTCCCGCGCACAATGGGTGAATCAACAGGTCGTCATGACGACCATCGTGGATACCGACGACAGTATTTGGGGGAGCGAGCCTTTCGTTGAGCACAGCATCCTCAACAGTAAAAAACAGTCCCCTAGCAGTCATTTCGTCCTAGACAAAAGCGGTGTAGCAGCTCATCAATGGCACTTACAACCCGAGAGTGCCGCTGTCATTGTGACGACGGGCCAAGGACGGGTTATTTTTTTCCAACAGGCTCCCTTTTCTGCGGCGAGCATTAATCAGCTTCTTAGTTGCTTACAGCAGGCGATAAAAAGTGATTTAAATTCATCTTTTCCCTAACATTTTATATTGCGTCAGCTACGCTTAGAGTAATGATAAATAATCTTTTTTAACCTGTTTCTGATAAGGGGCGGACATGTCGATCGGTATTGAAAAGAGCGAAGGAAGGGTGACCGATCCGATCATGCTCACCCTTAACGCCATTGAACGACGATTAGATCAGTTACTTCCCAACCCGTCTGAGCGCGAAAAGGTAAGCTTGGCGATGCGTGAGGGGACCCTGACGCCGGGTAAACGTATTAGACCCCTATTGTTGCTTCTGACGGCAAAAGATTTGGGCTACCAGTCGTCTCAACAGGGACTGCTCGATTTTGCCTGTGCTATCGAAATTGTCCATGCAGCCTCGCTGATCATGGATGACATGCCTTGTATGGATAATGCCCTGTTACGCCGTAATCAGCCTACGGTTCACCGGAAATTCGGCGAAGCGGTGGCCCTGCTGGCGGTAGTGGCATTGGTGAGTAAGGCGTTTCAGATTATCAGTCAAGCGGAAGGGATCAGCGATTCAGCTAAAAACTTGGCGGTTGCCGAACTCTCACAAGCGATTGGGGCTCAGGGACTGGTCGAAGGACAGTATCAAGATCTCAGTGAGGGCGATAACCCTCGCAGCCCCGAAGCGATTGCCATGACCAATCATTATAAGACCAGTACGTTATTCTGCGCGGCTTTACAGTTGGCAGCCATCGCAGTGGGAGCGAGTGATGCGACACGCGACCAACTCCGCCATTGCTCCTTTAATCTAGGCCAAGCTTTTCAGTTATTAGACGATCTGTTTGATGATTCGCTCTTTACCGGCAAAGATCCCCGTCAAGATTTCGGTAAATCGACATGGGTGAATGTGTTTGGCGCGAAAAAAAGCGAAAAGCAGCTACGCGATCATCTTGGTAATGTCAGCCTACACTTTTCGCAGGCTTGCCAGCACAGTCGACAAACCCAGCAATTCGTTGAACAATGGTTTGCTCAAAAACTCGCGGCAGTGGGTTAGGAAACGTCAATGGGTCATTATGCGGTGATTGCCCCGCCTTTCTATAGCCATATCCACGCCCTTGAACAACTCTCGCTGGCATTAATCGAACAAGGCCACCGTATCACCTTTTTTCATCAAGCCGACGTCCGCAGTTTAATTCGATCGCCAGCAATTGGTTTTTACACCTTAGGCGCTAAAACCCATCCAGCCGGATCGTTACGACATACCTTATCTTTAGCGGCTAAGCCCTTCGGACCATCGATGTTTGGTTTAATTGAGGATATGGCGAAAAGTACCGCGTTGTTTTGTCGCGAATTACCCGCCGCTTGCCGAGCGTTGTCGATCGATGGCTTGATTGTTGATCAGATGGAGCCAGGTGGCGCCCTAGTCGCTAAGAAGTTAAATTTACCCTACGTTTCAGTTGCCTGCGCGCTACCATTGAATCGCGAAGTAGGATTACCCTTAGCCGTCATGCCATTTACTTATCAACAAACCGCACAGGCTTATAAGCGCTACGAAACCAGTGAACGCATTTACGACTGGATCATGCGCAAACATGATGAGGTTGTGGCACATTACGCGCAAGAGTTTGGCCTCAGTGGGATAACGCAATTACATCACTGCTTCTCACCGTTAGCGCAGCTGAGCCAATTAGTGCCGGAACTCGACTTTCCCCGCCATCAGCTACCCAAGCATTTCCACTGCGTCGGCCCGCTGCGTACTAAAGCGTCGCTAATCGCCCCTAGAACAATGACAGCGCCTCAGCGCTGCAAGGTTTATGCGTCATTAGGCACCCTGCAGGGGCATCGTTATTCGGTATTTAAAAAGCTGGTGGCTGCCTGCAACTATGCACAGGCCGATTTACTGATTGCGCATTGTGGTGGGCTAAGCGCTGGGCAGAGCGCAGCACTAGCCAAGACGGCGGGTGTCGAGGTCGTCGATTTTATCGATCAACCCCAAGCGATTGCTGCTGCAGATATCACTATCACCCATGGGGGAATGAACACCGTTTTGGACAGCATTCAACACTTAACCCCGTTATTGGTCATGCCACTCGCATTTGACCAACCCGGTGTTGCCGCGCGTGTCGTACATCATGGGGTAGGGCAGAAGTTACCGCGTTTCGCGAGCAGTAAAACGTGGGGAGCGCAACTGAGTCACTTACGCGAACAGCCGCAGATCAGGGCAAATTTATTACGCCTCCAGCACGCGATCCACCAAGCGGGCGGCAGCGCCCATGCGGCCTCATTAGCGAGTCAGGCGTTGCGATCTGGGCAACCTGTCATCGCCAGAGGTGAACATGGCTGATTACGATCTTATTTTAGTCGGCGCAGGCTTGGCCAATACCCTTATTGCTCTAAGACTTAAAGCCAAACAACCTCATCTTTCATTACTTCTCATTGAAGCCGATGATCAGCCGTTAGGTAATCATACTTGGTCGTTTCACCGTGGTGATCTCACCGACAGTCAATTCGCCTGGATCCAGCCTTACATCAGTTATCGTTGGTCAGGCTATGACGTCCGCTTTCCCAAGCTCTGTCGAACTTTAGTAGGAGGATATTTTACGCTGACTTCGGAGCAGCTGGCTCTGCAACTGAGCGAAAACTTAGGCGGACAGATTATGACCGGTACACCGGTCAAGGGGCTAAGCGAGCACTCGGTTAAATTGGAAGATGGACGAGAAATCTTTGCTCATGCTGTGATCGATGGACGAGGATTCCGAGCAGATGAGTCGATGGCGATTGGCGTACAGGCGTTCGTCGGACAAGTCTGGCAGCTCGAGACACCACACGGGCTCACAAGGCCTATTTTAATGGACGCCACGGTCGATCAACAGCAAGGATATCGCTTCGTTTATACCTTACCGCTGACAGAAGATCAGTTATTGATCGAAGATACGCACTATATCGATCACGCCGATCTTTCTGTGGAACGCGGACGAAAAAATATTCAGCAGTATGCTGTGCAGCAGGGGTGGTCATTAGCGACACTGCTGCGTGAGGAACGTGGGAATTTACCGATCACCTTAGCAGGGAGATTTAAACGTTTCTGGTCGAGGCAACCGCTTGCTGCCAGTGGCCTGCGAGGGAGTCTTTACCACGCGACTACAGGTTATTCATTGCCACACGCGGTGGCGCTAGCCGATAAGATCGCCGATATTTCGTGTATGACGAGTCCTTGCTTACGTTTACTTACTTATCAATTTTCACGGCAATCGTGGCGAAAGCAACGTTTCTTTCGCTTGTTAAATCGTATGCTTTTTCTTGCCGGCCCTGCGACGCAGCGCTGGCAAGTGATGCAGCGATTTTATCATCTCAAGGCTCCGCTTATTACTCGCTTCTATGCGGGACAGTTGACGCCCTGGGATAAGCTTCGTCTGGTCAGTGGTAAACCCCCGGTACCGGTTATAGCCGCGATAAAAGCCATTATTACACCGCTTATAAAATGAGTCATAGAATGAAAAAAACAGTCGTTATCGGTGCAGGATTTGGTGGCTTAGCGTTGGCAATACGTTTGCAGGCTGCAGGTATCGCTACGCTACTCTTAGAGCAGCGTGATAAACCGGGTGGCCGTGCGTACGTCTACCAAGAACAGGGGTTTACCTTTGATGCGGGACCGACGGTTATCACCGATCCCACTGCATTATTTGAACTGTTCCAACTGGCGGGAAAAAGTATTGATGACTATGTTGAACTCCTACCAGTTAAGCCTTTTTATCGTCTTTGTTGGGAGAACGGCAAAGTCTTCAACTATGATAACGATCAAGCTGAACTCGATCGTCAGATATTGGCCTTCAATCCGGCAGACGTGCAGGGTTACCAGCGCTTTCTGGCTTACTCGCAAGCCGTATTTAAAGAAGGCTATTTGAAATTAGGTACAGTCCCTTTCCTCTCTTTTAAAGATATGCTGCGTGCGGCCCCACAGCTGGGTCGGCTACAAGCTTGGCGCAGCGTTTACAGTAAAGTCGCGAGCTATGTTCAAGATGAGCATCTGCGACAAGCTTTTTCCTTCCACTCATTACTTGTGGGAGGCAACCCCTTTGCAACGTCATCAATCTATACCCTAATTCATGCCCTAGAGCGTGAATGGGGCGTCTGGTTTCCGCGTGGTGGAACCGGGGCTCTAGTGCAGGGGTTAGTGAAGTTATTTCAGGATTTGGGCGGGGAACTGCTGCTCAATGCCAAAGTCGATCGAATCGAGTGTGTCGAACAGCGCATCTCCCAAGTCACGCTTGAAGATGGCCGCGAGTTTAGTGTCGCAGCGATTGCGTCGAATGCCGATGTCGTGAACACCTACCGACAGCTATTACGCGGTCATCAGCCCTCGGAAGAGTATGCCGAGCAGTTGGTCAAAAAGCGTATGAGTAATTCATTATTTGTGCTCTATTTTGGGCTTAACCACCACCACGACCAGCTGGCCCACCATACCGTCTGTTTTGGCCCACGCTATCGGGAATTAATTGACGAAATCTTTAACCACCACGAGCTGGCAGAGGATTTTTCCCTCTATTTGCATGCTCCTTGTGTTACCGATCCGTCCCTTGCCCCAGAGGGCTATGGCAGTTACTACGTTTTAGCGCCCGTGCCTCATCTTGGTACCGCAGCACTAGATTGGGAGGTCGAAGGGCCTAAGCTGCGAGATAAGATCTTCGCTTATCTTGAAGAACATTATATGCCTGGCCTTCGTAGCCAATTAGTCGTTCATAGAATGTTTACGCCATTTGATTTTCGCGATGAGTTACAGGCGTGGCAGGGTTCAGCCTTCTCTATCGAGCCGATCTTGACACAAAGTGCTTGGTTCCGTCCGCATAATCGCGATAAAACGATAGAAAACCTTTACCTTGTCGGCGCGGGAACGCATCCGGGTGCAGGGGTTCCTGGCGTACTCGGCTCGGCTAAGGCGACGGCGGGCCTAATGATTGAGGATAACCATGGGTAATCAGGATCTGGACGAGCATGTTAAACAGACGATGGCGGTTGGCTCGAAAAGTTTCGCTGCCGCCTCTACGCTGTTCGATCCGACAACGCGGCGTAGCGTGCTGATGCTTTATGCTTGGTGTCGTTACTGTGACGACACCATTGACGATCAAATACTCGGCTTTAGTGCTGAGCAGCCAGCCAGTTCCTCGGTTGTTCAACGTCTAGCCGATTTACGTAGCCAAACTGCCAGTGCCTTCGCCGGGGAAGCACAGTCAATCCCCGCTTTTGCCGCGCTACAGCAGGTCATTAATCAACATGGCTTGAGTCAACAATTTGCCTTCGATCATCTGCAAGGCTATGCGATGGATGTCGATCAGACACATTACTCTACCATCAACCAAACCCTGACTTACTGTTACCACGTTGCGGGAGTGGTTGGTTTGATGATGGCGCAAATCATGGGCGCGAAATCATCGGCCGCACTGGATCGCGCTTGCGATTTGGGTTTGGCCTTTCAGTTGACGAATATTGCCCGTGATATCGTTGAGGATGCGCAGGCGGGGCGCTGCTATCTACCCGAGCAGTGGTTAATCGAGGAAGGCCTAACCCTCGGCAACTTCGCTAATCCCGATCATCGGCAAGCGTTGAGCCGCGTTGCGGCACGTTTAGTGGATTATGCTGATCCCTATTACCAATCCGCCTATCAAGGTCTGTCTGCTTTACCCTTGCGTTCGGCGTGGGCGGTAGCGACGGCACGCCGCGTTTACCGTGAGATTGGTCGGCGAGTGAAACGAGCGGGAGCAGGGGCCTGGCAGCAGCGGCTCTCGACGTCTAAACAAGAAAAGCTCTTGATGTTAGCTGCCGCTGCGGGGGATGTAGCGATTAGTCGTTGGCAGGCGACGACTCAGCGTTGCGGCGCTTTGTGGCAGCGGCCATAGCGCGTTGGCGCTTTTTATAGTCTTTAAGTTGAGCCTGAATCTTTTCGACCGGTGGCGCGTAGATAAAGCCAAATGAGACACAGTCGTCTTTCCCCCTGACTGCATGGTGGAAATGGTGGGCCAGATAAAGGCGGCGTAGATAACCTTTATGCGGGACGTAGCGAAAAGGCCAGCGTTGATGGACCAATCCATCATGTAGGATAAAGTAGATCACGCCATATAGGGTCATCCCCGCGCCGATCCATTGCAGTGGCCAGATCCCATGACTCCCGGCAAAGATCAGGGCGATGGCGATCCCGGCGAACACCAGCGCGTAAAGATCGTTTACTTCAAAGATCCCGTGGCGTGTTTCATGGTGAGATCGATGCCAGCCCCAGCCCCAGCCCCAGCGATGCATGACATATTTATGCATCGCGGTGGCGACGACCTCCATGATCAACACCATTAGGACGACGATTAGTAGGTTAATAAACCACGGCATGCGGTTAATCCTTGTTAACAGATTATGATTGGGTCAATTGACTACCCGGCGTTATATTCCAAGGGTTACCCAGAAGTCAGTCGTCAGAAAATAGCATAGTCAATAAAGTGCCCCGTAGCGAGTAGTGCGATGCAATCGAGATTATTGTCTACTCAAGCATTGGGGGCGAAGCACAAACTATTAAGGGGTGTTTATGTATAGTCATGTTGTGGTGGGTGCTGAAGATATCGCGATAGCCAAGCGATTTTATGACGCGATTTTTTCACATATACCATTGGATGAGCAGGGGTTGGATAAATTAGAGCGCCCTTTTTATCGGCAGGGGAAACAGCGTTTTATTATCACGCTTCCTATTAACGGCCAGCCTGCTACCTCGGCAAATGGCGGTACCATTGGTTTTGAGTTAGCGAGCAGCGAAGCGGTTTATGCCTGGCACCAAGCGGGAGTTGCGCACGGGGGAACGAGTGCTGAATCAGCACCGCATACTCGTGAAGACGGTAAATGTGTCGCTTATCTGCGAGATCCGACAGGTAATAAGCTCTGCGCTTTCTATCAAACGCAGGAATAGCAGTGTGGCACGCCCTCTGTGAGCAGAAGGGCGTGCGTATTCATTACTTCTTATCGAGAGAGTAGGGACCTGCGCCTGTTACGGAAAGCAGTAACAGCCCACCGATAATACTGATATTTTTGTAGAAATTGATTTCCGCAGCCATCTGCTCGGGGCCGCTCATCGACCAGAAGGGGTGGCCGATAATTGCTGTGGCGAGAGTATAGATCGCCAAAATAAGGGCTATAGGTCGCGTGAAGAATCCCAGCATAATCGCTAAGCCCGCAAAAAATTCGAGCACTACCGCTATTAATGCGCCAATTGTTGGTAACGGGGCACCCAATGCCTGCATATACTGGACAGTCCCACCGAAATGAATCAACTTTTGATAGCCAAAAATGACAAACAACAGCATCAATAATATACGAGCAATAAGCAGTAGAGCTGGCTGTTGTCGAGTAAAAGCAAAATAGCGCATAGAATCCTCTTCGTTTTATCTATAAGTCGTTGTTAGGCGCACACTTTACCGCTGGTCTTGATTGGGATAAATATCTAGAATGAGTAAGATAATTTCATATTTGAGATAATAGATGCGCACCGATGCCAATGATCTACTCCTTTTCACCTCTATTGCGGAAGAAGGGAGTTTTACTAAAACCGCTGATCGTCTTGACCTTCCTGCTTCCACCCTATCTCGACGCATCGCGGCACTAGAGCAACAGCTCGGTGAGCGCTTATTTATTCGTACCACGCGTAAGATGACCATAACCCCGTTCGGCCAAGCGATACTCAGGCATACTCAACAGATCGCCGCAGAGATCACCGCTATCGATGCATTAATCGAACATCGTAGCGTTGTGCCCACCGGGAAGCTGCGGGTTTCGCTGCCCGGCGATTTCACCCAGCCACTGATCAGCGAGCTTTTGGCGAGCTTTATTGTCCAGTATCCGCAAGTTACCCTTGATATCGATGTCTCGCAGCGGCGGGTCGATTTAATTACTGAAGGGTTTGACCTAGCCATCCGAATCGGCACTTTAGCCGACGATGCCTCGCTCGCGGCGCGATTATTAGGACATTTCGAATTAGGACTCTATGCCGCCCCCAGTTATTTACAACAGGCTGAGAAAATTAATCAGCCGGAAGATCTGCTCGCCCATCCTTTGCTCCGCCTACTTAGTGACACCATGCCATTACACTTATTCAGTGGTCAGCGACAATGGCAGGGGGAACTCACGACCAAAACCCTGGCAAATTCGCCGAATATCTTGGTTAATCTTGCTCTACGCGGTGCGGGTGTGACGCGGATTGCCGCCCATGCGGCACAGCGTTACGTTGAAACGGGGGAGTTGATACAGGTTCTCCCGGAATGGCGGAGTAAGAAACGCCCGGTATGGGTAGTATTCCCGGCCACAAGACTAATGCCATCACGAACCCGTATGTTTATCGATAGTTTAGTCAGTCGCTTTGAACAACTAAACTAAGGGATCTTTAGAGCTTAGAAGAAATGAAAAGTCGCTTTGCTTGTTCTATCTTGGTTCTCAAACATTCACACCTTTTGCCCTTAAAACGGCCAACAGTAGCTTAGATACATCCTGAGCCGCAAAATAAGAGTGTTTTTCGACCGATTACGAAAAAAAGCATAGAGGGTTAAGCCTTGTTCTAAATCAATATCGAAATGATATTTCCCTCCTTTCATTTACTGCCTAAAATAGAGAGAGTGGCTATCGGTAACGATAGCGTTAATTTTTTAACTTATTTCTATGGAAGGTGGACTGTGCCAGATTGGCTAAATCTTGCCGCGGAATCATTCTGGCCGATGCTACATGCCGGATTGACCTTTACGATACCCTTAACGCTAATAGCCTTCGCGCTGGGCTTATCGCTCGGCTTCCTCGTGGCCCTTGCCCGCTTATATGGGCCAAAGCCCCTACAGTACTTCGTCCGTTTCTACGTCTGGTTGTTCCGAGCCACGCCGCTATTAGTGCAGCTTTTCTTAATCTTTTATGCCTTGCCGAGCGTTGGTATCACGATCTCAGCGTTTCCGGCGGCAGTGATCGGCTTTACGCTAAACATTGGTGCTTACTCTTCCGAGATTATTCGCGCGACCATTAAATCGGTTCCGATCAGTCAGTGGGAGGCGGCGCACTCTATTGGGATGAGCTGGCGCCAAGCACTAGTAAGGATTATCTTGCCTCAGGCGGCGAGGATCGCGGTACCGCCGCTGTCGAACACCTTTATCTCATTAGTTAAAGATACCTCTTTAGCCTCGGTAATCACCGTACCAGAGATGTTCTTGGCCGCGCAACGTATCGCTGCGGTAACGTATCAGCCACTAATTTTGTATATTGAAGCAGCGCTTATCTACCTATTTTTCAGCACGATCCTCTCTGCACTACAAAATAAGCTCGAAAAGCATTTCTCACGTGAAACCGTGACAGGAGATTAGCGAGATGATTTCACTACAGGGAATCAATAAATATTTTCAGGATAACCACGTTCTGAAGGACATTAGTCTGACCCTACCTAAGGGGTCGGTGACAGCGCTTATCGGTCCTTCAGGTAGCGGCAAGAGTACTCTGTTACGGTGCGTTAACCTGCTTGAGATCCCTCAATCGGGCCAAATGCAACTGAGTGAGGAGAAACTGGTCTTTACGAAAAAGCCCCCTCGTTCGCAAGAGATCCAGAAAATAAGCCGCCAGACCGGGATGGTCTTTCAGAACTTTGCTCTGTTTCCTCACAAAACCGTGATTGAAAACATCACTGAAGGGCTAATCGTCGTCCACCGGATGCCGAAAGCCGAGGCAATTGCCCGGGCGGAAACCCTACTCGAAAAGGTAGGCCTTTCACATAAGCGTGATGTTATGCCTGCCACCCTATCCGGAGGGCAACAACAGCGGGTTGCTATCGCTCGGGCTCTGGCCCCTTCGCCGCAAGTCTTATTATGTGATGAGCCGACTTCCGCGCTCGATCCAGAATTAGCGACGGAAGTTGTGGCGGTTCTCCGCCAGCTAGCCAATGAAGGTACGACGATGTTGATGGCGACACACGACTTACGCCTAGCCGCCTCGGTAGCTAATCATACGATTTTTCTTGAAGCGGGCGAGATCGTCGAGTCTGCGGATTCGGCAACCCTTTTCCATTCACCACAAAAAGCACGTACGGCAGAGTATATTGCCACGTTAACGGAAGGTCTGCCCGCTGGCAGCCCAACTTAATCAACCAGGAGTCGTTATGAAAAAGAATTTTCTCGCAGTCGCTGCCATGTTAGTTCCTCTCGGGTTCGCAAGTTCGGCGATGGCAGATACGCTTGCCAACGTTAAATCCTCAGGTCAACTCAAGATCGGTACAGAGGGCACTTATGCGCCTTTTACCTTTCATACTATCTCGGGCGATCTGACTGGCTTTGATGTCGAAATTGGTGAAGCGATTGCTAAACAGCTTAAAGTGAAGCCTGTGTTTGTCGAAAGTAAATGGGACGGCCTGATCGCTGGGTTAGACGCGAAGCGTTATGATGTGGTCATTAATGAAGTCGGTATTAGCCCAGAGCGCCAGAAAAAATATGCCTTCTCAGCGCCCTACATCGCGTCTAAAGCGGTACTGATTGTGAAAAGCGATAACAACACGATCCATCAATTTACTGATCTGAAAGGGAAGAATTCAGCACAGTCGCTTACCAGTAATTATGCACAGATTGCTCGTCAATATGGTGCGCAATTAGTAAATACTGACGGCTTTAATCAAGCAGTAGACTTGGTTGTACAAGGTCGTGCGGATGCTACCGTGAATGATAACCTCTCTTACCTCGACTTTAAAAAGCACCGTGCGAATGCCCCAGTGAAGGTGGTAGCCTCGGAAGATAACGCGAGCGCATCGGGTGTGTTAATGCGTAAGGACGATACGTCGTTACAAACAGCAATCAACACCGCCTTAGCCGAACTTAAGAAAGACGGTACTTATCAAAAAATCTCCCAGAAATACTTCGGGGCAGATGTCTCGCACTAATCTACAGATTGCCCCCACTAGGGGGCATTATCCCGCCTGAGCTGCCGTTAACCCGGCAATCGCTATTTCGGCCAGATAGTGTGCAGTGGGGAGCAGTACCTGATCATTTATTTTAAAAGCAGGGTGGTGCAAAGGGTGTATTTCCCCCGTGCCGACCATAATAAAAGCGCCTGGCGTGTGTTGTAGGTAGTAGGCAAAGTCCTCACCAATCGGACTGGCGTCTATCTCTTTGGCGACCAAGCCATTTTTTACCGCCTGTTCTAAGGCGAAAGTCGCCCAATGTGGATCGTTAACGACTGAGGGTGGGCCAGCTTGCCAATCGAGATCAATCTCTACGGCAAAGGCGGCAGAAAAGCCGACGACTATCTGTTGAAAGCGCTGTTCAATCAACTGCCGAGCTTCGGCGGAAAAGCTTCTGACTGTCCCTTCTAACCATGCTTTATCAGGAATGATGTTCCACGCGCTACCACTGTGAAACTGGGTAATAGAGACGACGGCGTTATCCGCTGACGGCGTATTGCGACTTATGATGGTTTGCAGGCTAGCGACCAATTGACTGGCGATAACGATCGGGTCGATACTCTGCTCGGGTTTTGCCGCATGGCTACCTATGCCTTGTACGCTAAGGGCGAAACGATCGACTGCCGCAGTTAAGGGGCCGGCTTTACAGCCAATTGTTCCTGCCGGGAGTGAGGGATCGTTATGAATACCCACCACCGCCAAGGCATCCTCCAGCGCTCCCGTTGCAATAATATCTAACGCACCCACGCCAATCTCCTCAGCGGCTTGAAACAAAATACGGACTCGTCCTGGCAGCTGGGCTTCCTGTTGCTTCAGAATAATCGCTGCACCTAAGGCGGCGGCACTGTGAAAATCGTGACCACAGGCATGCATAATACCGGGGTGTTCCGAGCGGTAACTGACCTCAGCTTGCTCCTCGATCGGTAACGCATCAATATCTGAACGAATGACGAAGAGCGGGCCGTCTAACGGTCCGACCTCTGCCACCAATCCAGTATTGAGCGGAAGATCGAGAATACGTATTTGATGGTGTGCAAGCTGCTGGCGAATACGGCGCGTAGTTTCCACTTCTTGTGTCGAAAGCTCCGGATAGCGATGAAGTTCGTGACGAAAGTCGGTTAGGTAAGTCGCAAATTCCTCAGTGTTCAACGACATTGTATCGGCCTTATGGTGAGTACCAATTGGAATGGAATCGTTTGAGCCTATCAGCAACCGTTTGTTTTGTTAAAAAACGAAAAGCGTAAAGCTTAGCAATAATCGATATAAACCCACAAAGCCTACGGTAGCCAGACATCTTTAGCGTTGTTAAGTAATGATACCCGCGCTTTTTCTTGCATCGGCCTTAAAGATTCATTAGATTTATTTGGATGTCTAGATGCCTAAACACCCCTATTTCCGATAACCATCATCCCTAAGGACCCCAATGCGCCACTTAAAATTATTCTCATTACTTTTCGTAGGCTATTTACTGACGGCCTGCGACAAAGCACCCGAAGATATGTCACAGATAAAGGTAGGGGTGATCACCGGCGCAGAGGAGCAGGTCGCCGAAGTGGCTAAGCAGGTCGCGAAACAGAAATATGGCTTAACGGTAGATTTAGTCAGTTTTAGCGGGTCGATCCTGCCCAACGATGCCACGAACCATGGCGAGCTGGATGCCAATGTCTTTCAACACCGCCCTTTTTTGGCGCAGGATAATGCCGCTCATGGCTACCACTTGGTCGCAGTAGGGAATACCTTTGTTTTCCCTATTGCTGCCTATTCTCGTCATATTCATTCAGTCTCACAGCTGAAGGATAATGCCACGGTGGCGGTTCCCAATGATCCGACGAATCTAGGGCGTGCGTTACTGCTACTGCAAAAGCAGGGCCTATTGACCTTAGCTCCGGGTAAAGGGCTTTTACCCACTACGCTGGATATCACGCAAAATCCCCGACATCTGACCATTCTCCAATTAGAAGGGGCGCAGTTACCGCATGTACTCGATGATCCTAAGGTGGCTATTGCGATTATCAGCACGACCTATATTCAACAGACAGGGCTGTCGCCGCTGCGTGATAGTTTATTTATCGAAGACAAACACTCCCCCTATGTCAACATTATCGTTAGCCGCGAAGATAATCGCCAGGCCAAGAACGTACAGCAATTTGTAAAAGCCTATCAGTCACCTGAGGTGGCAAAGGCCGCAGAAAGTTTATTCAAAGGCGGCGCTATTGCGGGCTGGTGATCAGCGTGAAAACCGATAACAGCTGTGCGTATAGGATGTTAAAAGCGTAGTAACAATGCTAAATTTTTAAAGTAAGTAAAACTTACATATAAAAAGTCGTACAAAGATTCATAGCTTCATATCCCTGTGTAATTTCAGGAGGAGTTATGGTGAAGGAAGCGTTTTCAAGTATAGACGACTCACTGAATAGAGAGGTATTCCAGCTAACGCCATTAGCAAAATCTACCCATTCTACGCCGATCTCACTATCTCCAAATGCGGCCTGATTGACCAGACGTACTGAACCGCCGTCACCAGCGCCTGGGGTGCTGTCGGCGATAGTTAGCAGCATATCGTACCCGTCACGGCTGACTGTTAGCTGCTCGGCGGTAATATCTTTCAGCCACAGCCGGTCATCGGTACCGGAGTAGTACTCTTCCCGAATGGTGTCGTGTCCGTCGCCGCGGGCGTAGAGATATAGGTCATTGCCTTCACCGCCGTTCAGATAATCGTCGCCTTGTCCCCCCTGCAGCAGGTCATCCATTTCTGACCCGATGATCCGGTCATCGCCTGGGGTCATGGACGTGGCAAACATCTGTTCGCACAGTTGCTGCTGATCCCAAGAAGTACCATCGGCAAATTCGAGCCATTCTACGCCGATCTCACCATATCCAAATGCGGCCTGATTGACCAGGCGTACTGAACCGCCGTCACCGGCGCCTGGGGTGCTATCGGCAATAGTCAGCAGCATATCGTCGCCGTCACGGCTGACTGTTAGCTGCTCGGCGGTAATATCTTTCAGCCACAGCCGATCGTCAGTGCCGGAGTAGTACCCTTCCCGAATGGTGTCGTGT
>Ga0153974_1000024_pt1 | contig 36846 bp, 28 predicted proteins | sample TSGA058MetaG_FD_104741 | JGI IMG/M metagenome (GOLD analysis project Ga0153974, IMG submission 104741) | Attine ant fungus gardens microbial communities from Georgia, USA - TSGA058 MetaG | ecosystem: Host-associated > Fungi > Mycelium > Unclassified | place: USA: Georgia, Yuchi Wildlife... | reverse complement strand
GGCAGGAACCCGAAGCGCTCGTAGTTGCGGCGGATGACGTCCAGCATGCGCTGGAACGCAATCTGCTCGCGCGGCAGCAGTTCAAGGGTGCCGGGCGGGGTACGGGGCTTGATCACGGGCGGAGCTCCTGCGGAATCGGGGACGTGGGAGGGGGCGACATTCTAGCGCCCCGCATCGCTCAGCCGCAGATAAGGGGTCCAACGGCCGCTTGAAGTATCATAAAGCCCTCCCCCGCCCGCGATACGCCCACGCAACATGTCCCGGCCTTCCGGCGCTCCGCCCGCCACCAACGACCCCGCCGCGCCGTCCTGCGCCACGCTGGACTGCCTGCACTGCTCGGTACGCCACCTGGCGGTGTGCTCTGCGCTGTCGCCCGATGAGGTGCAGGCGCTGGAACAGGTGACCGTGTCGCAGCAGCTGGCGATGGGCAGCACCCTCGCCCGCAGCGGCGAAGAGCGCCAGCATGTCTATACATTGACCGGTGGCGCGCTGCGGCTGGTGCGCACGCTTGCCGATGGCCGTCGCCAGATCAATGGCTTCGTGCTGCCTGGCGATTACCTGGGCCTGAGCGGCAGCGACCACCATCGCTACGACATCGAGGCCATCGCCGACAGCCGCGTGTGCCGCGTTGCCCTGCCGCAGATGAAGGGCCTGCGCGCCCGCTATCCGCACCTGGAGCGCAAGCTGCTGCAGCGCGCCTGCCAGGAGCTGGACGCCGCACAGGATGCCGCGCTGGCGCTGGCACGCCTGCAACCGGCGGAAAAACTCGCTGATTTCCTGCTTCGCCTGGCCGCGCGCGAGGCCAAGCTGGGCGGAGATGGCCTGCGCGTCTCCCTGCCGATGGGCCGCGGCGACATCGCCGATCATCTGGGCCTGACGATGGAGACGGTCAGCCGCACGTTCACCAAGCTGCGCCAGCAGGGGTTGATCGCCCTGCCCCATCTGAACGTGGTTGAGATCCTCGACGAGGATGGCCTGCGCACGCTGGCCGGTGACGTGCAGGGCTGAGCGCCCGATCAGTATCGGCTTGCCGGCCAGCGGCCGGCACTACCACGATCGATTGGTGACATCTGCGGTTGCCGGCCAGCGGCCGGCACTACCATGATCGATTGGTGACCTCTGCGATTGGCGGCCAGCGGCCGGCACTACCCGTGATGCGCGCTTCTGGTAGTGCCGGCCGCTGGCCGGCAACCACGCAGGCGCCTCCATCAACGCAACAACACCTCACGCAATGCCGCGTAGTCCGCCGCCAATGGCTCGGCATGTGCCGGACGCTGCAGCAATGCATCCAAGGCCGGCGGCACCGCCACTGCTTCGCCGATCAACGGTTCCACCACCGCCTCGAACTTGGCCGGGTGCGCGGTAGCAACCACCGCCCAGTCACCCTTGGCGCCACCGGCGCGCAGATCCTGCAGCACCTTCACCGCCGTGGCCGTGTGCGGGCAGAACAGTTCACCGTCGCTGGCATGGGCGCTGGCGATGGTCGCGCGGATGGTCACGTCATCCACTGCGAAGGCGCGGAACGCCGCCCGCAGCTCGGCATCGTCGCCCTGGTACAGCCAGCGCAGCCGCTCGAAGTTGCTGGGCGCGCCGACATCCATGGCGTTGGCCACGGTCGCAATGCTGGCCGCTGGCTGGTACGGGTCGCCACTGAAATAGCGCGGCAGCACCGCGTTGGCGTTGGTGGCCAGCACGATCTGCCCGATCGGCACGCCCAGCGCGCGCGCCAGCACTGCCGCCATCGCATTGCCGAGGTTGCCGGTCGGCACCACCAGGTTCAAGCGCCGCTGATGCTGCGCATGATGGCCCAGCGCTGCGTGCGCGTAATAGCTCATCTGCGGCAGCAGCCGGCCCAGGCTGATGCTGTTTGCGGAGCTCAGCGGCACCTGTGCCTGCAGATCGCGGTCGGCCAGCGCCTGCTTCACCATCGCCTGGCAATCATCGAACGAACCGGCCACCCGCAGCGCCTGGATGTTGTCGCCAAAGCAGCCGAGCTGGTGCGCCTGTCGCGGCGACACCCGCCCTTCGGGATACAGCACCACCACGCGTACACCGGGCTGCCGATGGAAGGCCGCCGCTACGGCTGCACCGGTGTCACCGGAGGTGGCCACGACGATGGTCAGATCGCGGCCCTTGCCGGTCTGCAGCCGCGACAGCACACCGGCGAGGAAGCGCGCGCCGATATCCTTGAACGCCGCCGTCGGCCCGTGGAACAGCTCCAGCACATGGTCACCGCTGTTGCGCAGCGCGCGCAATGGCACGGGGAAATCGAAGGCCTCACGGCAGATCGATGGCAAGGCCTCGGCCAGCACATCGCCCGCGAAGAACGGCGCCAGCAGGTCAGCGGCGGTATCGGCCAGGCTCGTACCGGCCTGCAGCGCGCGCGGCGCCGGCAGCACCTCCGGTACGTACAGGCCACCATCGGGGGCGAGACCGGCAGCGATGGCCGCACTGAGTCCAACGGCCGGCGACTGGCCGCGGGTCGAAACGAATTGCATGAGGTCGATATCCGGTAGGGAGGAAGGATTCAGCACAAGCAGGCTCCGGGTGCATCCAGCGGCGAGATCCAGGCATCACTGTCGAAGCCGGCAGCGGCAAACGCCGCACGCACCGGCTGCGCTGCCGCGCGCGCCCGGTCGGCATCTTCAAACCAGGCAAAGACGCTGGGCCCGGCGCCGGAAATGCCCGCGCCCATCGCGCCGGCGGCCAGTGCAGCATCGCGTGCCGCGTCGAAGCCCACGATCAGGCCCGCCCGCCGCGGTTCCACCAGCACATCGCGCAGGCCGGCGCGCACCAGCGAGGCATCGCTGCGATGGCAACCGCTCAACACCAGCGCCAGGTGGGCACTCTGCGCGACGAATTCGCCCAGCGCATAGCTGCCCTGCAGCGCCTGTCGTGCCCGCCGGGTCTCCAGCACCGCATGCGGATGCACCAGCAGGCTGTGCCAGCTGGCCGGCACCGGAATCGGCACCAGGCGATCAGCCGTGCACAGCGCCACGCCGCCCAGCAGCAGCGGGCCGACGTTGTCACCATGGCGGCCACCGCTGGCGACGGCTTCGCCATCCAGTGCGAACGGATACAGCGCCTCGCGCGGCAGCGGCATGTCCAGCAGTGCATTGGCTGCCACCAGCGCGGCCACGCAGGAGGCCGCCGAGCCGCCCATGCCGGAGCCGAACGGAATGCCCTTGTCGATCTCGATGGCGAAACCGAAGCCCAGCCCCAGCGCTGCACGCAGTGCGATCAGCGCGGCGCCGGCGGTATTGCCTGGTGCATCCAGCGGCAGTTCGACCGCACTGCCACGGATCGCATCGATGCGCACCAACGGTTCGTCGATGCGGCGCACGCTCACCGTATCGCCGATACCGGCGATGGCGTGGCCGAGGATGTCGAAGCCGACCGCCACGTTGGCCACCGATGCGGGTGCGAAAGCGCGTGCGATCACAGCCGCGCTCCTTCGCCGGCCGCCACCCGCAGCAGATCGGCGAACACGCCGGCAGCGGTGACTTCCGGGCCCGCCCCAGGGCCCTGCACCACCAGCGGGTTGTCGCAGTAGCGGCGGGTACGGAACTGCACCACGTTGTCGGTCAGCCGCAGGTTGGCGAACGCGTGGTCGGCCGGTAGCTCCTGCAGCCCGACCGACGCGCCATCCGGCCCCAGCCGCGCGACATAGCGCAGCACCGCACCGCGCTGGCGGGCATCGTGCAGCCGGGCCAGCAGCGCCTCATCGGAGGCACCCAGGCGGGCCATGAAATCGTCCACGCTTCCTTCGCGCAGCAACGCCGGCACCAGGCTCTCCACCTGCACCTGCTCCAGGCTGAGCGCGTGACCGGCCTCGCGGGCCAGGATCACCAGCTTGCGCGCAACATCCACACCGGACAGGTCGTCGCGCGGATCCGGCTCGGTGTAGCCCATCGAGCGCGCCTGCGCGACCAGTGCCGAGAACGGCTGGCTGCCGTCAAAACGATTGAACAGCCAGGCCAGCGTGCCGGAGAAGATGCCTTCGATCGCCAGCACTTCGTCTCCGGTATCCACCAGATCACGCAGCGTGGTGATCACCGGCAGGCCGGCACCCACCGTGGCCTCGTAGCGGAAGCGCGCACCACTGGCCGCCGCCGCCGCGCGGATGCGCTGGTAGCGGGCCAGCGGACCGGCGCCGGCCTGCTTGTTCGGGGTCACCACATGGATGCCGGCGGCCAGCCAGCCTTCATAGCGCTCGGCAACCTCTGCACTGCCACTGCAGTCGATCACCACCGCGTGCGGCAGATGCGCGGCCAGCAGGTGCTCGGTGAAGTGGTCCAGATCGCTGGCCTGGCCGGCGTCCTGCAGCGCCTGGCGCCAGTCTTCATGCAGGCCATCGGCCTCCAGGCGCATGCGCGAGCGTGACGCAAGCGCGCGCAGGCGCAGATCGACATTGGCCTTGGCCAGCAACTGCGGGCGCGCCGCCAGCAGCTGGTCCAGCAGCGCAGCGCCAACATTGCCCGGACCGATCACCCCCACCGCGAACGTCTGCGGCGACAGCCAGAACCCGGCATGCGCGGCACGCAGCGCGCGGGTCGCGTCGGCGCTTGCCACCGCCACCGAGATGTTGCGCTCGGAGGACCCCTGCGCGATCGCCAGGATGTTCACCTGCGCCCGGCCCAGCGATTCGAACAGCCGTGCGGCCACACCCGGCTGGCCCGCCATGCCATCGCCCACGGCGGCAAGCACGCTGACGCCCTCGCTGACCTGCACCCGCTGCACCTGGCCGGCAGCCAGTTCGTGCGAGAACGCCTGCACCACGGCATCGCGACCGCGCGCCGCTTCGCCTGCGCGGACAACGCAGCAGATCGAATGTTCGGAAGAGCCCTGCGAGATCATCACCACCGAGACCTGTGCCTGGCGCAGCGCGGCGAACACCCGTTCGGCGGTACCCGGCACGCCGATCAGGCCGGTGCCTTCCAGGTTCAGCAGGGCCAGATCCGTGCTCAGCGTCAGCCCTTTCACCGGGCCACGTGGCGAGCGCTCGGCGCTGATCCGCGTACCCGGATGGCTGGGCTGGAAGGTATTGCGGATGAAGATCGGCAGGCCCAGCCGGATCGCCGGTGACATCGTCTGCGGATGCACCACTTTCGCCCCGAAATAGGCCAGCTCGCAGGCCTCGTCGTAGCTCAGCGCGTGCAGCTGCACGGCCTCCGGCACCAGCCGCGGGTCGGCCGACAGCACGCCGTCGACGTCGGTCCAGATATGCAGTTCATCGGCGGCGAACAGTGCGGCGAAGATCGCGCCGGAGTAGTCACTGCCGTTGCGGCCCAGCGTGGTGACGCGGTCCTGGCGGTCGCGGGCGACGAAACCGGTGGCGACCACGCGCGACTGCGGGTGCTGCAACCGCCACGCGGCAAGGCGGCCGGCACTGGCATCCCAGTCGACATCCACGCCCAGTTCGCCGTGGCCGACCACCAGCACATCGCGTGCATCCAGCACTGCGCAGTCCTCGCCCAGCGCGCGCAGGTGGGTGCCAAGCAACTGTGCGGAGAACACTTCGCCCAGGCCCTGCACGCGGTCGAGCACCTCGCGTGGCAGTTCGCCGATCACCGCCAGCGCGGCCAGCACCTCGGCCAACTGGTCGAAGCGTGCATCGATCCAGTCCACGGTATCGCCCACCTGCTCACCCAGCAGCGCTACCGCGGCACCCCGATGCCGCGCGCGCAGCGCATGCCACGCCTCCTGCCAGCCGGCATCGCCCTGGGCTGCCAGGTGCGCCAGTTCGATCAGCGCATCGGTAACCCCCTTCATGGCCGAGACCACGCTGACCTGCAACGACTCGGGGCGGGCCAGCAGCAGGCCGGCGACATGGCGATAGCGCTCGGCGTCGGCCACCGAGGTGCCGCCGAACTTGTGCACGACAGTGGACGGCGCGGCCAATGCGGACGCGGCAGGCGAATGGGCGGGGGCGATGGAAGACATGCAGACCTCGGTTGGAGGCCCCGTCGCATGCAGGTGGTCGAGTTTCCCCGCCACCTGGATGGTGCGGGGCCGTTGTTTTCGGGAGTTACACGAAGACGACGGGCCGCACCAGGGCAGTGGTGACGGTGGTGGTGGTAATGGTGGTGGTGATGGCGACCGGCGCAGTCGAACGGCCCGCGGTAGCGGGGGCGATCAGGCGGGCGTTGGCGGCATCAAGGACCATGGCCTACAGAAAACACCGCCGCGATGGCCGCTGTCAAGTGTTGCGGCGCAATATTTCCATGCAGCGATCATCGGCCAACGTGCCGGCATTTGGTTGCAACTGAGACCAACAGGTGATCGTCGCCCTCAATGCGTCGATTCAGCCGACATGTTCGGTGATTGCGCGCGGCGTGCGATGCGCATGCGCGCACAACAGCACCCCGCCCACCAGCAGCACGATCGCCAGCAGTTCCAGCAGGCTGGGCCAGCGCCGCTGCCAGGCGAAGGCGTACAGCAGCGCGAACAGGGTCTCGAACACGATCATCTGCCCGGTCAGGGTCAGCGGCAGCAGGCGACTGGCCCGGTTCCAGAACGCATTGCCGAGGATCGAGGCGACCACCGCCACGCCGGCGCTGATGGCCCAGAACCCACCCCATTGCGCAGCGGTATGCGCCTGGTTGTGTCCACTGAACGCCATCGGCACCAGCAGCAGCGACAACCCGCCGGTGGTGACGCCGGTCAGCAGTGACCAGTCGTGGCTGGAAAGGTCGGGCCGCCGCGACAGCCAGCGGCTGTTGCCGATGGAATACAGCGCCCACGAGAACAACGCACCGAACGCGCACAGCAGGCCGATCAGGCGTTGCCGCCAGGGCGTGCCCAGATGCTCGGACATCAGCGCCTCCCAGCCGACCATCGCTACGCCGAGCACGCACAGCGCCAGCGCCGGCAGCAGCTGCTTCAACGGCACCGCACCCTGCTCGCGCACGCCCACCAGGGTGACCACGACCGGAATCAGGCCGACAATCAACGAAGCAGCGGCGCCACCGGCCCACTGCACCGCCGTGGCCAACAGCAGGAAGTACACCAGGTTGCCGGCCAGGCTGAGCCACAACAGGCCGATCCACTCGGCGCGACCGAGCTTCGGCGCCAGCCGCTTCCAGCGCGGCAGCAGCAGGACCACGGCGATCAGGCCATAGACCAGATAGCGGCCGGCGGAAAGCTGCAGGGCATTGAACGTGCTCAACACGGCGGGCGCGAGGAAGACCACGCCCCACAGCGCACCGGCGGCGATGCCATTGGCGATGCCCAGGGCAATCGGGTTGTTGCGCATTGCAGGATCACAGCAAGAACGGGCCGCGCAGTGTAAGCGGCCCCTTGCCGGCCGGTCTTGACCGAGGCTACTGGCGGTTCGCTTCCGCAGCGTTGGGTGTGGCCCGCCGCCATGCCGCCGGCGTCTGCCCGCATTCGCGGCGCAGCGCACGGGTCAGTGCACTCTGCTCGGAATACCCTGCGGCCAGTGCGATATCGCTGATCGATGCCGGGCTGACCCGCAACTGGTGCTTGGCCCAGCGCAAGCGGCTGGCACTGAGCCACGCCTGCGGGCTGAGCCCGAACTCACGCCGGAACACCGCATGCAGGCGGCTTTCGCTGATGCCGACAAAGGCAGCCATGCGCGCTACCGACCATGCCTGCCCCGGTATCGCCTCGACCGCAGCGCACAGGCCCTGCAGGCGCGCACCACTACCGGCAGGCGCGAAGACCCGCAGCAGTTCCGGCAGCAGCGCTGGCACAGGCCGGCCCGTCTGGACCTGGGCAAGCCGCTGCCGCAGCGACAGCGGGAGATGCAGCCAGCGCTGCCGGCACAGGTGCTCCTGGGTCGCGTCATCGAGCACGCCCGGCCCGCAGTCGACAATCACGAAACCGTTGGGACCTTCGGCCATCTGGTCGTGCGCCTCGCCGGCCGCCACGAATGCGCCCTGCAGCAGGTCAAGACGGCCGCCCCTGCCCTCCATCTCGAACTGCAGCTCACCCTGCAGCGGCAGCACCCACTGCGCATAGCCGTGGCGATCCAGGCCGGTGGCCTGACCGTAGTGCCGTAGATGGAAAATGGCGCCCATTGGTCCAGTGTGCGCGTGCCACTGCCGGCCCGCAACGATGCCGGGCACCGGCGACCTTCGTGCCAGCACGCCGCGCATTGCCCAGCGCGGCTACGACGTGCTGGCGGTGTACCGGACGCACGCGCGGGATGCGGCCTCGCGCTACCCCTCCACGCCCAGGAAGGTGAAGGGCGCGCTGGGCACGAAATGGCCCAGTGCATCGCCGGCGAAGGTATTGCGCTGGTCACGGCCGAGATCGAGCTTGAGCACCTTTCCGCCGAAATCGACCTTGGTCAGGTCGACCCAGAAAGTGTTGGGTGTCAGTGCCGACTCGAAGAAATACAGGCGCCGCTTGTGGTCGGCGACCGTACGCCAGCGGGTGGACGAGATGTTGGGCTCGCCCGGCGTGGTGATGCCGAACGGTACCGACACGTTGCGGATCACGCTGAACACACTGGCCAGCGCCTCCACCGGATCTTCCGCTTTCGGAATCGCGTTGATGTAGAAGGAGGCCCGCGCGAAGCGGTCGGCCGAACGGTTGGTGCCCGGCAGCATCACCGTGCCACCGATCTGCTGCCAGTAGCTGTTCAATGCCAGCTGCTGGTCGAAGACCGGCGAATTGGTCATCACCTGGTAGCGCCGATCATGGTGGATCACCTGGCGCCCGCCGATGTATTCGACGATCGCGCTGTCACCCGTGGCGTCGGACAGTGACAGATGCAGCGTCGCCTGGCGGTCCTCGCCCGGCACCTTGTCGGTGACGATCGAGTACGGTTCGCGCTGCAGCGCGGTCACCGCCTCTTCCACCGTCGCGAAATTATCCAGCACGTACTGCGCCCACAACGAGATGGACAGACCGGGCTTGCCGCTGCGCTGGGCCGGGTACTCCGACTCGACCAGCCACAGCAGGTTGGCGACCAGGCCCTTCTCGTTCATGCCATCGGTGGTGGAAATGTCATAGCCGGTGGCCACCACGCTGCCGTAGCGTGCAGTCCAGGCGATCGACCCCGGCCCCGCCTTTCCGGTGCGCGCAATGCCACGCGGCAACACGTAGAGATTGGTGGCCACGTCCACTTTCCAGTCCATCGAGCGGGCGGTGATGACATCGCCGTTGTCGCCCAGATACACCGCGCGCGTGCAGGCTATCGCCGGCGTTGCCGCCGTCGCCAGTGCCGCCGCCAGCAACGCGCCGCCTTTCCATTTCATCCGTGCCATGTCGTCCTCCGTTCCCCGGGAAAGGTGATCTGAACCCCGCAACGGTGAGACGAACGTGAAGCCTCAGCGCAGCCAGCGATCATGCAGCCAGAAACCGGCAGCCATCGCTGGCATGAACCACAGGGCTTCGCGCGCGCCCACCGCCAACGCGGCCAGCGCGGGCCCTGGGCAATAGCCGACCCAGCCCCAGCCGACACCGAACAGCGCCGCACCCAGCAACAACCGCGTGTCGACAGCCTGCGCCGCCGGCAGCTCGAAACGTTCGGCGCACCATGGCCGCTGCCGCCGCCGCAGCCAGAATTGACCCAGTGCGCTGACCAGCAGCGCCGACGCCAGCACCCAGGCCAGCGTGGGATCGAAGTCGCCAGCCACATCGAGGAACCCCAGCACGCGACGCGGATCGGTCATGCCGGCCAGCGCGAGGCCGGCACCGAACAGGCCGCCGGCCACACCTGCCGCCCACAACCTGCGGCTCATGCCAGGCCTCCGCCGTGACGTAGCAGGAACGTGGTGAGCATCGCGCAGGCCATGAACACCAGCACCGCCACCAGCGATCGCCGCGATCCACGGGCGAGGCCACAGACACCGTGGCCGCTGGTGCAGCCGTTGCCCAGCCGCGTACCCAGGCCCACCAGGACACCGGCAGCGATCAATTGCCAGGCCGGCAGCGCGTCGCGCAGCAAGGCGCGTGGTGGTTGTCCTGCACCCGCCTGCCAACTCAACACCGCTGCCGCCGCCGACATCAGTCCGAGCAGGAAAGCCCAGCGCCAACCACGATCACCGCGCGGCGCGGCAGCGGCGCCAGCAGCGATACCGCTGATGCCCGCCACCCGACCGAGCGTGGCCAGCAGCAGCACCGCCGACGCACCGATCAGGCCGCCGCCTGCAACTGCCGCCCATGGCAGGTTCATGCCCTGCCCCTCTGCATCGCGCGCATCGGCTTGCCCTTCAATTTAGATTTCTCTAAATTAGACTTTCCTGAACTACCGGGTCAAGCCGTGCCCAGCATCACCACCGACAGTGCCGCGATGGCTACGCATGCCGCACAGGCGGCTGCCCTGCTGAAATCGCTGGCACACCCGGCGCGACTGCGCGTGTTGTGTCGCCTGGTGGAAGGCGAAGCACCGGTGCCGGAACTGCAGGCCCTGACTGGCCTGAGCGCATCGGCGCTGTCACAGCATCTGGCCGTGCTGCGCAATCTGGATGTGGTGGCAACGCGGCGGCAGGCACAGACACTGCACTATCGGCTGCTGGAGGGTCCGGCGCTGGGGGTGCTGCAGGCATTGCACGCGGCCTACTGCGTCCCGCAGCGTTAGCGCTCAGCCCGCGCTGAGTACCGGCCGCACGACCTCGGCCAACAGATCCACTGCCGTAAGCACGACGCTATCACCGTTTACCGAGCGGGCGAATCCCGACCAGTCGCCTGCGGAAAGCTGGCGCAGCAGCGCGGCGTCGACCGGCAGCCCGCGCATTGCCCAGTACGGAAACTGGCGCTGGCCCAGCCGGCCACGCGCCAGCTCGACGATGTCGACATGGCTGCCGGCCTGCAGGATGCGCTCATAGACCGAATCGATGCCATCAGGCGGGCCTTCGATGTACTGCAGGAAGCGTTCGCCGTCATGCAGCAGCACACCCGTCACCCCTGCCATCTTGTTGAAGCGCGAGGCATCCTCGACCAGCGTCTGCAGACGTGCGGCAGACAGATCCGGCTTGGCCTGGCTGACATAGGCGATGGCACGCAGTGGCATGGAGCTTCCTTTGCAAGAGTGGTGCCACGGTAGCAGTTGCGGACGAGCCCGTCTCAGTTCGCTCACGCGCCAGCTGAAGAATTCAGGAAACCGCCGGACTGCGCAAATCGGATCGACGAGGCAGCAGCGCCTCGAACACCACGTGCCCTGCCTCATTGCGCGCGCTCAACTGGCCACCATGGGCACGTACGAACTGGTCAACGATGTACAGCCCCAGCCCGAGCCCGTTGCTCTGGTGGAAGCTGGCCTTGAAGGGTTCGAACAGGCGCGGCAGCAACGCCTCATCGACATGGCCGGTGTTGCGTACGCGCAGCGCAACCACCCGTGCATCGCCACCATCGACCTGCACCTGCACCGTCGCGTCGGCGCCATGGGTGAGTGCGTTGCCGACCAGGTTGGCGACGATCTGCCCAAGGCGATCCATGTCGCCCTGCAGCGTCGAATCGCCACGGACATCCAGCGCGATACGGTCGGTTCGATGGCCGGCACCGGCCTCGACCAGCACCGCACGCGTCACCTCGGCCAGGTCACAGACGCTGCTCTGCAGGCGCAGGCCACCGCTGCGGATCCGCGAGAAGTCCAGCAACTGCTCGACCATGCGTGCCATCCGCAGCGTGCTGGCTTCCAGGTAGCTCAGTGTCTGCTGCGCACCGGCATTGTCGTCCGGCAGTTCCAGCGACAGCTTGTCGGCACACAGCAGGATGGCCGACAGCGGCGTGCGCAGGTCGTGGGTCAGCACCGCCGCCATGGTCTCGTTGAGCTTCAACGCGCGCTCCAGCGCTTCGTTGCGCGCCTTCAGCAGCTGCCGCTGCTGGTAGAGCTCAATGAACACATTGACCTTGCTGAGGATCACCTGCGGTGCAACCGGCTTGTGCAGGAAATCCACCGCGCCGGTCTCGTAACCCTTGAACACCCGCAACGGATCATCCGGCGAGGCGGTCAGGAAGATGATCGGCACATCCCGGCTGCGCTGCGAGCCGCGCATCAGCTCGGCCAGCATGAAACCGTCGATCTCCGGCATGTGCACGTCCAGCAGCGCCAGCGCTACCTCATGCTCCAGCAGCAGCTCCAGCGCCTGCGCGCCAGAGTCCGCCAGCAACAGGTTGACGCCCTCGCGGCGCAGCAGCGCCTGCATGGCCACCAGGTTCTGCGGCACGTCGTCGACGATCAGCAGGTTGACCGGCGCCTGCGACTGGGCAGGGTCCGGCGGCAGCAGGTTCATGCAAACAACTCCTTCAGGCGGCGGCACATCAGTTCAAGGGGCAGCACGGCGTCGGCGCCGGCATGCTGCAGGGCAGAGGCCGGCATCATCGATGCCTCGGCCTCCTCGGGGCATTGCAACCAGGCCTGGCCGCCAGCGGCGCGCACGGCGGCCACGCCATCGCTGCCATCGCTGCTGGCACCGGTCAGCAGGATCGCCAGCACACCCGTGCCGAACGCGGCCGCGGCCGATTCGAACAGCGGATCGATGGCCGGCCGCGAGAACAACACCGGTTCGTCCATCGACAATGCGATGGCCTGCGTGTCCTCCACCAGCAGGTGGTAGTCCGGCGGCGCGAACGTCACCGTTCCGGCCTGCAGGGGCTGCTTGTCCTCCGCTTCGCGCAGGACCAACCTGCAGTACGGCGCCAGCACCTCGGCGATGCGGCTGGAACGGTCGCGCGGCAGGTGCAGCACCACCAGCACCGGCACCGGCAGGGTGGCCGGCAACGCACCCAGCACGATCTGCAGGGCGGCCACGCCACCGGCCGATGCGCCGATCACCACCACGTCAGGGTGGGACATCGCCGCCATCAGGCCACCTTCCGGTACAGGCGGTGCTCCCGCGAACAGGCTTCGAAGGCGTCGTGATGGCGACCGAACTGCAGCGACTCCTTGCTGCCCAGGCCGAGGAAGCCGCGATGCACCAGGGCCTCGCGGAACAGGCCCACCGCCCGATCCTGCAGGTCGCGGTTGAAATAGATCAGCACGTTGCGGCAAGACACCAGGTGCACTTCCGAAAACACCGTGTCGGTAGCCAGGCTGTGGTCGGCAAACACCACGTTGCGGCGCAGCTGGCGGTCGAAGACCGCGCCGTCGTAAGCGGTGCTGTAATAGTCCGACAATGAAGCGGTGCCGCCGGCGGCAAGATAATTCCGGCTGAACTGGGCCAGGCGGTCGATGCCATAGGCGCCGGCCTCAGCCGTGGCCAGTGCAGCGGGGTTGATGTCGGTGGCGTAGACGATGCTGCGCTCAAGCAGCCCCTCCTCGTGCAGCAGGATCGCCAGCGACCACACTTCCTCGCCGGTACTGCAGCCGGCCACCCACAGCTTCACCGAGGGGTAGGTGCGCAGCACCGGTACCACCTGTTCGCGCATCTGCCGGAAATACTCCGGGTCACGGAACATCTCCGAGACCTGCACGGTGAAGAACTGCATCGCCTGGGCGAACAGGTCCGGCTCGTGCAGCAGCCGATGCTGCAGGTCCGACAGGCGCTCGCACTCGTAGCGCTGCATGGCCTGGCTGACGCGACGGCGCAACGAGGACACCGCATAGCTGCGGAAGTCGTAGTGGTAGCGCTGGTACAGCGCTTCCAGCAGTACCTTCAGCTCCAGGTCGAACAGCGCCTGCTCGTTCATTGCCGCGAGCACCAGACCCGGCACAGCGACACCAGCTTGTCCACGTCGATGGGTTTGGCGATGTAGTCGTTGGCACCGGCCTGCAGGCAGCGTTCACGGTCATCGGGCATGGCCTTGGCGGTCAGCGCGATGATCGGCAGGTCCTGCAGGTGGCGCTGCGCGCGGATCTCGCGCATCGCCTGCAGGCCATCCTTCTCCGGCATCATGATGTCCATCAGCACCAGGTCCACCTCGCGCTGGGCCAGACGGTCGACGGCCTCCTGGCCATTGCGGGCGATCTCCAGCGTCACCCCCAGCGGCTCCAGCACGCTGGACAGCGCGAAGATGTTGCGCACGTCGTCCTCGGCCAGCAGCACGGTGCGTCCGTCGAGCACGGTGTCGCGGCGGCGCGCTTCGCGCAGCAGGCGTTGCTGGTCGCTGGGCAGGTTGGCCTCCACGCTGTGCAGGAACAGCGTCACCTCGTCGAGCAGGCGCTCGGGCGAGCGCGCGCCCTTGATGATGATGCTCTTGGAGTAGCGGCGCAGGCGCTGCTCTTCTTCGCGGCTGAGGGCGCGGCCGGTGTAGACGATGACCGGCGGGAAGCCGACATCATCGTTGCCTGCCATGTGCTCGAGCAGGTCGTAGCCACTGCCGTCGGGCAGCGACAGGTCCATCACCATGCAGTCGAAGGTGACCGTGCTCAGCTGCTCCACCGCTGCGGCAAGCGTACCGACAGCAGCGATCTGCAGCTGATCGCGGCCCAGCAGCAGTTCCAGGTTGCGGCGCAGATCGTTGTCGTCCTCCACGATCAGCAGGCGCCGCACGTCGCGCTGGCTGGTCTGTTCAAGCTGTTCGATGGCTGCAACCAGGCGCTCGCGCGTGGTCGGCTTGATCGCAAAGCCGATCGCGCCCAGTTCGCGTGCCACCTGGCCGCGGTCCATGCCCGAGACCACATGTACCGGAATGTGCCGGGTGTCGGGGTTGCGCTTGAGCCGTTCGAGCACGGTCAGGCCCGAAACGTCGGGCAGGCCGATGTCCAGCAGGATGCCGTTGGGACGCAGGTCCGCCGCCAGCGCCAGCGCCTCTTCGGCCGTGGTGGCCACCACGCAGTCGAAATCAAGCTCGTGCGCCAGCGTCACCAGGGCTTCGGCGAAGACCGCATCGTCCTCCACGGCCAGGATCAAGCGTCCCGCATGGCGGCGGCGGCCACGGTCATCGGCCACCGCTGCCACCGGCGCCGCACTGGACCGCTGGGCAAGGGGGGCTGGTGCCACGGGGGTGGCGGGTACGGGCTGCACCGGCGCTGCGCCGCCTGCGGCGGCCTCGGCTGCCGGCGCGCCCTGCAGCGGCAATTCGAGAATGAAGCAGCTGCCGCGGCCCGGCTCGCTGTCCACCTGGATGTCACCGCCCATGCGCACCGCAAGATCACGCGAAATCGACAGGCCCAGGCCGGTGCCGCCGTAACGGCGGCGGGTGCTGCCATCGGCCTGGCGGAACGCTTCGAAGATCAGCTGCAGCTGGTCGCGTGCAATGCCGATGCCGCTGTCGGCCACTTCGAATCGGATCCGGCCATTGCCGCCGCTGCGAACGTGCAGGCTCACCTTGCCGTGCTCGGTGAACTTGACCGCATTGGCCAGCAGGTTCTTCAGGATCTGCTGCAGGCGCTGGTTGTCGGCCACCAGCTGGCTGGGGGCCAGGCCATCGGACTCGATCTGCAGCGTCAGGCCCTTCTGCCGCGCCATCGGCTCGAAGGTTTCGCGCAGTCGCTGCAGCACACTGTCGACCACCACCACTTCGTCGGCCAGTTCGACGTGCCCTGCTTCGATGCGCGACAGGTCCAGGATGTCGTTGATCAGCGCCAGCAGGTCGTTGTTCGACGACAGGATGGCGCGGGCGTACTTGACCTGCTCGTCGCTGAGCGAGCCGTCCTTGTTGTCGGCCAGCAGCTTGGCCAGGATCAGCGAACTGTTCAGCGGGGTGCGCAGCTCGTGCGACATGTTGGCCAGGAACTCGGACTTGTAGCGCGAGGTGGCGGCCAGTTCATTGCTGTTGCGCACCAGCTGCCCCTGCGCCACCAGCAGCGCCTGCTTCTGCGCCTCCAGCTCGTGGGTGCGTTCTTCCAGCTGCACGTTGCTCTGTTCCAGCTCGGCCTGCTGCTGTTCCAGATGCGTCTGCGACTGCATCAGGCTGCGGCTCTGCTCTTCCAGCTCCTCATTGGCAACCCGCAGCTCTTCCTGCTGTGCCTGCAGTTCTTCGCCCTGGCGCTGCGACTCTTCCAGCAGCACCACCAGCTGTGCGCGCAGCATCGAGGTGCGCAGGGCCATGCCGATGGTCTCGGCGCAGCGCAGCAGCAGCTCGTCATCCAGCGCCCGCTGCTCACCGACAGCCGCTCGGCCCAGCTCGAGCACGCCCACGATCGCGCCGTCGCTGCTGACCGGGGCAAGGATCCGTTCACGCACGGGCACGCGCCCCAGGCTGGTCTGCAGCTCCAGCGGCGCCGCTTCATCCCCCTGCAGATGCCGCGCCCGCTGGTCGCGGGCCACCTGCCCTGCCACCCCTTCCTGCAGGCCCAACGTGGCCGGGATGCCGTTCGGCAACGCCAGCCCACCGGTCAGCTGCAGGCGTCCGCCTTCCAGCCGGTAGAGCGCACCGACATCGGCACCCAGCTGGGTCGCCAGCGTCGACACCGCCGCTTCGGCGATCTGTTCCGGCCCGAGCTCACCGCGCAGGCTGAGCGCCACCGCGTTCTCCGCCTCCTGCAGCCACAGCGCACGCATCGCCTCGCGTCGCGCCTGGATGGCACGCGAGGCGATGAGTGCGATCATCAGGAAAGCCACGCCACCGATCGACCGGTTGACGAACGAGAAGGATGAGTTGTTGCTGGCCGGCGCCACGTTGTAGCCCACCGCCAACAGCACGCAGGCGATGACAGCCACCACGAACGGCACCCGGGCGCTGCGCTGGAACACAGTGACGCCGATCGCCATGAAATAGGCCAGCCACACGGCATAGCCCAAGGGCACCACCAGTTCCAGCGCGGCCGTAGCCGCCACCAGCACCGCCGACGTCATCCAGATCCAGCGGTCACGCGTAGTCGCACCAGGACGCATGCAGGTCGGTTCCAGTTTGGAAAAGGGGACTGATGTTACTCCTTGTCGCATTCAGCCGCATACGACCAATGGCACAGGCGTCGCATGCACGCCCTCTTCACACTCCACTGCCTACGTTCTCGTGCCTGACAGAGGTAATACGCATTTCATCGTGGTCGCTGCCGCTTCGACGCCGTCCGTGTTGACGGACCCTTCCCGACAGCTGCGATTGCTGATCGACAGCGTGCGCGACCATGCGCTGTACCTGCTCGATCCCGATGGCATCGTCTGCAGCTGGAATCCCGGCGCCGAACGCATCAAGGGCTATCGGTCGGAAGAAGTCATCGGCACCCACTTCGGCCGCTTCTACCTGCCCGCTGATCGCGATACGGGAGAGCCACAGCGCCTGCTGCGGCTGGCGGCGGAATGCGGACACCATGCCGCTGAGGGTTGGCGGGTGCGCCGAGATGGGTCTCCGTTCCGTGCCAGCGTGGTCATCGAGTCGGTGGTCGAGAACGGTGAGCTCGTGGGCTTCGTCAAGATCACCCGCGACATCACCGAACAGTGGCAGGCGCAACGGCTGCTGCGCGATGCGCAGCGGGCGCTGCGCCAGACCCAGCAGTTCGAGACGGTCGGCCAGCTCAGCCGCGGCCTTGCCCATGAATTCAACAACCTGCTGACCACCATCGTCAATGCGCTGGACCTGCTGTCCGCACGCATGGGGGATGACGAGCGTGCCAACGCCCTGCTCACCACTGCGCAGGCGGCCAGTGATCGTGGCGCACTGCTGACCCGGCAGCTGCTGGCCTTCAGCACCGGGCAGACCCTGATCCGCGAAACGCTGGACATCAATTCGCGGATCCGCGACTGGCTGCCGGCACTGCAGGCCACCTGCCCTGCCGGCGTCACCCTGGAAACCGCGCTGGCTGCGGGCCTGCCTGCCATACTCAGTGATACCGTGCAGCTGCAGACCGCGCTCGCCAACCTGGTCGGCAACGCTGCGGACGCTACGGTGGGTGGCGGCCGGGTATTGATCGCCACCGCGCTGGAGCACCGCATGGACCCCGACGCCGACACATCCCGGCAACGGACCTATGTGACGTTGAGCGTCTGCGATGAGGGACACGGCATGGCCCCGGACATCGCCGAACGCGCGACCGAGCCTTTCTTCACCACCAAGGACATCGGCAAGGGCAGCGGCCTGGGCCTGAGCCAGGTGTTCGGATTCACCACCCAGAGCGGCGGCTTCGTAGACGTGTCCACCACGCCCGGTGTTGGCACCACGGTCAGCCTGCTGCTACCCGCCACAGAGGAACCCAACCCATGACCGATGATCCGATCCGCGTACTGATGGTGGAGGACCAGACCGATCTGCGCGAAATGATCGGCCTGGCCCTGCGCGACTTCGGCATCGACGTGGCTACCACGGCCGATGCGCAGGAAGCAGTCGCGCTGCTGCAGGGCGATACGCGTTTCGATGTGGTGTTCAGTGACATCAGCATGCCCAACGGCATGTCGGGCATCGAGCTGAGCGAGCACGTGGCGCGCGACCAGCCGCAGGCGCGGATGATCCTTTCCTCCGGCTACGCACGCTCGCAGTTGCCGCCGCTGCCCGAGCAGGTGGAATTCCTGCCCAAGCCTTACCGGCTGCGGCAGCTGGTGGAGCTGCTCAGGCAGGCCTGAGCCGTTGCCGCCCTGCCAGGCATGGCCTGGCACTACTGGGTAGCGACCGTTGCGGCCCCGCCAGGCATGGCCTGGCGTTGCCCGGTCCTCAATAGCGACCCACCAGGTTCAGGTACCAGCCGCGGTGGGTGTAGTCGAACTTCGTCAGGTCGTCACTGAAGTCGGTGAAGTTGTAGCCCACGCCAACCCTGAAGTTGCGGCCGACGTCGCGGTCCACGCCGGCCAGCCAACCCTGCCGGCGACCGCCATCACGCACGTCCAGCAGGCGGTACTCCAGCAGGCCATGCCATTGGTAGTACAGGTCATAGCGCAGCTGCGCGGCGCCGAAGTTCGTGGCTGAATCGAACCACGGACCGGTTCCCCGGCCATACCGGACCTCGCCTTCGCGGCGGGCCAGCTTGGCCGCCACTTCCCAGCGCTGGTCGATGCGGTACACGCCTTCCAGCGACAACACCTGGGTACGCTGGTCGTAGTCCACGCCGTTGACCTGGCCCATCGTCGACAGGTCGTACAGATAGCTGTAGCGGCCGAACAGCGCCCAGCGGTCATTGTCCCACGGGCGGTAGGCAAAGCCGAGATTGCCCTCGATGAAGCGGGCGCCGGCCACCGGGTTGATCGCATCGTCGGTGTCGGCGTAGTTGAACCGCGCAGCGATCCGCCAGCTGTCATTGAGACGGTGGCTGAGGCGGTTGGTGCTGACCCATTGCGTGCGGCGCTCGGCACCGGTATCGCGACGCCACTCCAGCTTGCTCTGCCAGTCGGTACCCGGCGACGTGCGGCCGCCGGACAGGCTGACGGCCTTGCGGTCGACCTGGCCACTGCTCGCATCCAGCTTGCCGTCGCTGAGGGTGAAGCCCGCGTTCCAGCCCACCGCCGGATAGAAATCCATGCCGAACGTGTTGGCCAGGCCGGATTCCTGGCCGGATTTGAGGAACTGGCTCTCGTTGAACACGTTGACCTGGTCGGACAGGCGCCAGCGCTGGCCCAGCGTCCAGCCATCCTGCGCATTCGGGCTGAACAGCGGGTCGTATTCACTGCGATCGGTGGACTGGGTGAACGCACCATAGAAGCTGTGCTGCGGGGTCAGCTTGTACTCGGAATTGACCTGCGCGGCACTGCCCCGATCACCATCGTTCACCTCCGCGCCGATCGTGGACAGGTTGGCGAAGGTGTAGGTACCACCGGCGACCACCGCATCATTGTCCGCGTAGCGGCCATGATCGTCATCGACGGTCAGCTGGCCGCCACCATAGATGTCCAGCGCGGTGCCGATGCGATGGGTGTAGCGCGCTGCCGCCAGCACACCGGCATTGCTGCCGATGCCGCGGTCTTCCTGCACCCGGCGCAGCTCGGCCGACACGCGGTCGTTGTCACCGATCCGCCATTCGGCGGTGGCCTGGGCCTGGATCAACGATTCATTGCCGCGCCGTGCTTCGCTGTAACGCGCATACAGGCTGAAATCGTCGGTCACGTAGCCCAGCAGTTCGGCGCCCTGTTCGCGCACGCGCTGGCCGGTGTCGAAGCGGCCCACCGAATAGCCTCCCTCGACCTGCCGCCACCAGGCGCCGGCACTCCAGTCGCGCTGGGTCCAGCCCAGCTCGCGCAGGTTCACCCGTGCCTCCACCGCGGTCGCCTCGCCTTCGCGCGGCCCCTCGGGGTTGAGGCGGGTGAAGCTCAGGCCACCATTGTCGGAGAAGAACACCGGCGCACTGGTCGCCTCGCTGCGGCTGTGCTCGACCTTCAGGTAGGTACCACGCCCGGCCTGCAGGGTCAGGTCCGCACCGCGCAGCGAATAGTCCTGCCCAGCGCGCTGTTCGTCCACATAGGTGGCGCCCACCGCCACGTGATCACCGAACCAGTGCTTGCCACGCACGCCAGCGGTGATGTCGTCATTGTCGAAGCCGGTCGGCACCCATTCGTAGTCGACGATCAGGCGCTGCTCGTAGCCATCCAGCGGCACGTCGCGGCTGATCCGGCGCAGGTTCTCGCGGCTGACCTGGGCCAACGGCCGGGTCAGCAGGATGCGCCCCTGCAACGCGTCGATCTCGTAATCGGCACCGCGCACCAGCGACACCCGCTGTTCGACACGGCCGGTGGTGCGGTCACGGATCTCCAGCACCACCTGGTCCGAGCCGCGCAGGATGCTGGCGTGGCGCAGGTAATACAGGCTGCCGCCGGTGCCGATGAACTCGCTGTGGCCCGGCGCGGTCTCGGCCTGCGAACCGAACAGGCGCAGTTCGGTCTGCGCATCGCCCCACGCATTGGCGCCGCGTGAGCGCCACGACAGCGCCGCACCGTACAGCGAACGCACGTACTGGGCGTACTCGGTGCCGCTCAGCCCGGTGTTGTAGTTGCCCCACAGCGCCTGGTTCTTGTCCCAGTCCATGCGCAGGTAGAAGCGGCCCATGCTGTCGACGTCGCGCTGGGTCAGCGAATCGTCGCCATAGGTGGGGTAATACAGGTCCGGGTCCAGGCTGCGGAACAGGTCCTGCGGATCGGCCGTGGTGAAACCGGTGAACAGTTCGTCCAGCGGCCGGTTCTGGGTATCGGCCTGCGCCGTCAACAGATAGCGGCCACGCGTCTTGGCCTTCAAATAAAACGCCAGGCGCCCGTCACTGAGCACATCGTCATCGCGCTCGCCACGGGCGACATCGCGGCCCGCACCACTGGCCTTGTTCTGGTACACCGTGACATCGGCCAGGCCCACACCGAACAGATAGCTGCCGCTGACATCCACCTCCAGCGTGCGTGCGATCGCCGGCGCGTCGGGCCGCTCGACCCGCACGTCGAACGCGTGGTGGCCGATCGGCATCAGGTATTCAGCGGCGAATTTGCGGTCCTGGTCCAGCGGGTAGCTTTCGCCGTTGATCTTCAGTGCCGCGCCAAGCGGCAGGTCGCGGCCACGCAGGCGCACGCGCGAGCCGTACACCGGGATGTTCTGCTGGCGAAGACCGTTGCTGTCGAACACCTGCTCCAGCAGCGACAACGAAGCGGCCTGGTTGGCATCGACAGCCGTGCCGCGCCGATCTTCCAGCGCGTCACGCAGCTGCTGGTTGCCACGCTCCACTTCAGCCAGCGTCACCAGCTGCATGGACTGCGCCGAGGTCTCATCGACATTGCCCTCGGCATCGTACGCGCGCAGCACATAGACCAGGCGGTCGCCACGACGCAGCGGCGTGGACGCCGGCAGCGTACCGTCCCAACTGCCCTGCCCGACCGCAGCCACAGGCAGTTCAAAGGTCGCCAATGGCGCGACCCGGTCACTGTCGCTGCCGCGGTAGAGGCTGACCTCCAGACGTTTGATGAACGCGGTGTAGTTGCCTCGTACGAAGAATTCGACCGGACGCACGATGCGGCCCTGGTCGAACGCCACCATGCCCGGCGCCGAGATCGACAGCTCGGGCTGGCCCATGGCCGGGTCTTCGGTGGCCCAGATCGCGCCACCTTCCGGCAGGCGGATCATGAATTCACCGCGGACGGTCGCCTTGCCCGGCTCGTCCAGCGCCACGCTTACGCGCCGGTCCGGCTGCAGCACCTGCGATGACGAGCGCGTCGACGTGCCTTCGGTCACCGGCTCATCGAAGCTGCGCGAGCGCAGGGTGAACAGCAGGTCGCCCTCGGCGCTGCACTGGTTGCCCTCGCAGTGGATGGGCGCGCCATCGATGGACGCGTCGTTGGCCGGCGGCGGCGCGGCCTGTGCGGTTGCTGCCAGACCCAGCAGCAGTGCCTGGTACAACGCAGCGCGGTGCAGGCGGGCGGGACGCCGGACGACAGAGTGATGGGCGCTCATCGGCGGGCCTCCTGTTGGTGGGCCGCCGCGCGGGTGGCGGCGGTCTCCTCGTTGCGCACGCGCAGGCGTTGCTGCACGGCAGGGCTGAGCTGCACGCGCAGCGCTTCGAACACGGCATTGGCACGGCGCAGGCCCAACGCCTGGTTGTAGGCGTGGCCGCCACGCACATCGGTATGGCCGACCAGGCTGACCTGGCCGCCCCCCATCTGCTCCAGGCGCGCGGCGATGGCAGCCAGCAGCGGCTTGAACTCCTCGCGGATCACCGCCTTGTCGGTGTCGAACAGCACGTTGCCGAGCAGCGCACCGCCGGCATCTACGCCAGCGACCCGCGAGTGCGGATCGCGCACGTCGGTACGCAGCTGCACCGTCAATCCAGCGCGCGAACCCTCAGCCACTTCGGCCTGCAGCGCATCACGCACGGCCACCGCACGGGCGAAGGCCAACGCCTGGCTTTCGCCGTTGGCGGCAATCACCACGTCACCGCCCTGGTAGCGATCGACCACCTCGGCCATCTTCGCCAGCACCGGACGATAGCTGACACGCAGCTCGCTGCTGCCCGGGGCGAACAACACTTCGCCCAACGCCAGTTCGGCGCGCTCGGCGGCCGCCTGCGGCGACGGCGGCAGGCGCACGCCGAAGCTGAAGCGGGTCGGCACGCCCTGGGTAACCCGACGCAGCAACGGATTCTCGGTGGTCAGTCCGGAACCCGCCGGCACCGTTGCCGGGTCCAGCTTGACGATGAAGTTGCGGCCCAATCGCGCATCGCCACCGTGCACATCGGCCAGGTGGTAACGACCGAACGGATCGGTTTCGATCAGCAGGCCCTCTACGGTGGCCAGGCGCACGCCGGGAATACCCTGCTCCTGGATGCCACTGTTGCGGATCACGTAGGCCACCTCATAGCCCTCGGCCACCCGCGCAATCTCGCGATGCACGGTCGGCTCGGCCGCGGTCAGGCCCTTGGCCGCCTCGCCACTGCGCTGCACGGTTGCCACACCCTGCGCATCCAGCTGCAGGCGATGGCCCTGGGCGCTTTCCAGCACGAAATCATCGGTGAAGGACAGTTCGCGCAGGCGCTGGCGGATCACCACCTGATGGCTCTCGACCGTGTCCGACGTAGACGCCAGGCCGTGTACCACGCCCACCTGCACGCCATGCAGCAGGGGCGCGCTGGCATCGGCCAACGGCTGCGGTCCATCGCCACGATCCAGCGTTGTCGAACCCGGCACGTACGCGGCAGGCGCGAAACCGCCCTGCACGCGAACACCGGTCAGTTCCGCACTGTCCTGCCAGCCGTCGCCATCGCGGTCATCGAACACGGTGCCGAACACCAGGCTGTCTTCCAGCAGCGGGTCGGCATCCATGCGTACTTCAGCGGTCGCCACATTCGACAGCGGCGTGCCATCGTCAGCGGTGGCCACGGCCTGGTTGATGTGGTTGCCGGCACGCACGCCCGCGCCCACCCGCAACAGGTAGGTGATGGTGGCACTGCGGCCCACGGCGATGTCGACCGCGCCGATGCGCAGCGGGGTCTGGCTACCGCCGAGCGAGAACGCGCCGTCGTCGTCGGCCACGCGCATCGAGCCGTCCACATAGCTGAAGCCCGGCGGCGGCGTATCGACCACCACGCCGTCGCGCCAATGGCTGCTGCCGACGTTCTCGACCACCAGCTGGTAGCGCACCAGGTCGCCCACCTTCACCAGCCGCGGGTTGGCGGTCTTGGTGATGCGCAGCGCGAAGTCCGAGATCACCTTGTGCCGCGTTTCACAGGTGGTGCACTCCGGCGGTGGCGATCCATCCGGGTACTGGCCGCGCAGGCGGTTGAGCACTTCCGTGCGTGCTTCCTGGTTGACGATGGCCTGGTAGACGAATTCATGTTGCCCAACGGGAGTACCGGCCGGCAGCGTGCAGAGGATGTCGGTGCCCTGCTGCACGCAGCCAGCCGGCAGCGTGTCCACGCTCAGGCCCGCATCGGGCGTATCCAGCAGCTGCAACGGCTGGCGCAGCGAAGCACGCTCGACCGTGGCCCGCAGGGTGTAGCGCAACCGATCGCCCGGACGCACTTCACTGCCACTTGCAGGGCCGGACAGTTTTTCCAGCACCACGCGCGGCTCGGCCAGCACGTGCTCGGTGCTGCAGGTTCCCGTGCAGGTGGGGGTATCGCCGCCACTGCCCAGCACCGCGTTGCGGACGCTGCCACTGGCCTGCGCGTTGACCTGCGCGCGATAGCCCAGCGTGTAGGTGCCGGGCACGGTACCTGCCGGCAGCGTGCATACCAGCGGATTGCTGGCATTGCAGGTGAAGGCGCCCGGCTGGGTCACCGACTGCAGGTCCAGGCCTGCGCCCAGGGTATCGGTCAGGGTGAGCACATCGGTGGTCTGCGAGTTGGCGACCACCACCTCGACGCTGTAGTCCACCGCATCGCCAATGTTGACCGGCGATGCCGTGCTGGAGGACTTGCGGTAGGTGACCGTCGCCGCCAGCACCGGGGTGGTGGTGGTGCAGTCGGTGGTGCAGGTGTTGGTACCGGTGCCACTGCCAAGCACGGCGTTGCTGACGCTGCCCTTGGCCTGCGCGTTCACCGTCGCGGTGTAGTTCACCGTGTAGGTGCCAGGTGCGGTGGCGGCCGGCAACGTGCACACCAGCGGGTTGCCGGCATTGCAGGTGAAGCCGGTGGTGGCGGTGACCGTGCCGAAGTCCAGGCCCTGCCCCATCGTGTCGGTCAGGGTGAATACAGCGGTCGTGCGCGAGCGGCTGACCACAGCAGTAAGGGTGTAGGCGATGCTGTCACCCACCTTGACCGCACCGGCCGCGGCCGAGGTCTTGCGATAGTCGATCTGGCTGCCAGCCACCGGGGTGGTGGTATCGCAGTTGACGGTGCAGCTCGGGTTGTCGCCACCGCTGCCGAGCACCGCGTTGGTCACCTGGCCGGTGGCCTGGGCATTGACCACTGCGGTGTACGACAGGCTGTAGCTGCCTGGCGCAGTGCCGGCCGGCAACGTGCAAACCAGCGGGTTGGCCGCGTTGCAGGTGTAGGCGCCGGCACTGGTCACGCTGCCGAAATCCAGGCCGCTGCCCAGCGTATCGGTCAGCGTCACCACGTCGGTGGTGCGCGAGTTGGTCACCACCGTGGTCAAGGTGTAGGCCAGGCTGTCACCCACCGACACGGGGCCGGCACTGTTCACTGACTTGGCATAGCTCACGCCCGGCGTCGCCACCGGCGTGGTGGTATCGCAGTTGGTCGTGCACGAGGGCGTGTCGGTGCCGGTGCCGAGCACGGCATTGCGTACCGTGCCACTGGCCTGCGCATTGACCGTAGCGGTATAGCTCAGGCTGTAGGTGCCCGGCACCGTCCCTGCAGGCAGCGTGCACACCAGCGGGTTGGCCGCATTGCAGGTGAAGATGCCCGCGCTGGTCACGCTGCCGAAGTCCAGGCCGCTGCCCAGCGTATCGGTCAGGGTGACCACATCGGTGGTGCGCGAACGCGCAACGGTCACGCTCAGCGTATAGCCGATGCTGTCGCCCACCCGCACCGGTCCACCGGTGGAGGCCAGCTTGGCGTAGCTCACCTGCGGGCTGGCCAGTGGCGTGGTGGTATCACAGCTGCCGACGCACGACGGATTGTCCGGACCGCTCGGCACTACGGCATTGCGTACCTGGCCAACCGCCTGTGCGTTGACGATGCCGGTATAGGAGAACGCGTAGCTGCCGGGCACGGTGCCGGCGGGCAGCGTGCATACCAGCGGATTGCCGGGCACGCAGATGAAGCCGCCGGCATTGGTCATGCTGCCGAAGTCCAGGCCAGTGCCCAGGGTATCGGTCAATGTGACGGCAGCGGTGGTGCGCGCATCGGCCACGACCACGCTCACCGTGTAGGCAACGCTGTCGCCCACCGCGACCGGGCCGGCCGTAGCGCTGGCCTTGGACACCGAGATGCGCGGCGCCGCCACCGGCGTGGTGGTGGTGCAGTTGCTGCTGCAGGTGGGAGTGTCGGTGCCGGTGCCCACCACCGTGTTGACCACCTGGCCGCTGGCCTGCGCGTTGACGGTGGCCGCATAGGTCAGGCTGTAGGTACCCGGTACGGTGCCCGCTGGCAGCGTGCACACCAGCGGATTGGCCGCATTGCAGGTAAAGGCGCCGGCGTTGGTCACGCTGGCGAAATCCAGACCGGTGCCGAGGGTATCGGTCAGGGTCAGCACGTCGCGGCTGTTGCCGTCGGCAATGGTGACATCCACGGTGTAGCTCACCGTCGCCCCCACCGCCACCGGACCGGTGGTGTTGGAGCGTTTCGCGTAGCTCACCCGTGTAACCGGAACGGTCACATCGCTGCGGGTGCAATGGTTGGCATCGGTACAGGCCTCGCCCGGTGCGGGCGGATTGCCACCATTGAACGGATCGTAGCCACCGCCGACGCCGGCGTGGTTGCGCAACAGGCCGCTTGCCGATGCGGACACGGTCACCGGCAGGGTGAAGCTGCTGCTGTCACCGGCGGTGCCGGCTGCCGACAGCACCTGGCTGCTGGTGCAGGTCACCGCCTGGCCGCTCGCCGTACAGCTCCAGGTGCCACTGCTGAGGGTACCGGTCCAGTTCGGCACGATCCCCGTCGGCAACTGGTCGCGCACAGTGATGACACCCGCCGGCACGTTCGGCGGATTGCCGGTCGGCACGTTGGTGGTGTTGCTGATCGTCAGCGTGTACTGGGTGCCGGCCTGGCCGTAGTTCCAGATGCCGCCGGTGGCATTGTTGCTCTTCACCACCTTCAGCGCGGGTGCGGTGATGGTGATCAGGTGGTCTTCCACTTCGCCGTCGTCGGCCACGCCGGTCGGCTGCTGGATCTGCGCCGCATTGGTCGCATAGCGCAAACGCACGTAACTGCTGCCTGCGCTTACCTGCGCGGGCACGGTCCAGCTCAGGTTGGCCCCGCCACCACTGCATGCAGCGATGTTGCTGCGCTCGCCCGGGTCGAATGTGCCGTTGCGGTTGAAATCGATCCAGCCGGCCACGCTGCCGCTGCCCACGCACGCCACCGGTTGGCTGATCTGGGTACCGGCCTGCATCACCGTCAGCACGTAGCTCGCCGGCCAGGCGTTCTCTTCATTGGGATTGCCCGAAGGGAAGTTGTCGTCACCCTTCGCATCGGCGCTGTAGCTGCTCTTCTGCTCGGTATCCGGACCCATCGTGCCGAGGAAATCGGTCAGCGGCGGTGCCAGGCCACCCGGCGTATAGCCTGCGGTGTTGATGTTGGTGGGGGTGGCGTTGACCGGCAGGCCATCCGGGCGGAACTGCAGATCGTCCACCACATGCATGGCGTCGCCATAGCTCTGCGGCGCATCGCCGAAGTCGGCGTACGGCACCAGCAGGCCGATGGCGATGGCGGTGGTGCCGCCACCGCGCATCGAGAAGCCCATGTTCACCGCGAGGTTGCCCGGCGCGTGCGCGGCGTTGTCGAAATTGAGGAAGGTGACCGCAGCGGTGTTGTTGTCGTTGCCCGGCCCGAAGCGGATCACGCTGTTGCCGCCGCTGCTGGACTTGGTCACGTTGTAGGCACCTGCGCTGAGGTTCTTGCGCATCTCCACCACGTTCCAGGTGCCCAGTGCACTGGCTTCGACGAACTCGCCGCTGTTGTTGATCGACTCGGCGTCGGCCATCACCACGCCGCGCAGGCGATACGGCGCGCCGCCCAGGGTCGAGACGCAGTTGATTTCGAACGAGGAGGTGCCCGTGCTGCGCGAGATGCCCGCGATCAGCCGATTCGCGCCGCCAGTGCCACCGACGTTGTACAGGTCGTCCAGGCTGTCGCCGCTGAAGTTGCCCGGGCGATAGCTCTGCAGGAGTCCGCCGCCACTGATGTTGGCCAGACTGCAGCTGACACTGAGGTTGATGCCCGCGGCCACCGGCATCGAGATCGACGAGGTATCACCATTGTTGAGCGTGACCCCGGCAGTGCCCAGGTCCGTGCCGCCCCCCCAGGTCAGCCACAGCACCGTGTTGCGGTACGGGCTGGTGCCGCCGGTCGCGTAGGCCGCAGCCCAGGCCGACGATGGCAGCACCACCGACAGCAGCAGCAACAGCAGACCGGCGGCCAGCCATCGCCCGGTCCGGCCGGGATGTGCACTTTTTTCAGGATGAACGGATTCACCGCCCGCGCTGATGCGCGACGTCGTCGACTGCCACATGTTGGTTTTTCCCCGTCATCAGCCCCACAGGGGAGCCGCTGTTCAGTGGGTACCGGGGAGGGTTCTGCCGGACCCGGAGACGCGTACGAATGCGTGTCTGCCGGTTCCGTGGCGACTACAACCGTCCCTGGACCCTGTTGGTCAGGTTCGCAAAACTGTGACGAAGATAACACAATACGAACACTTTTGTGATGCAGGTCACATTTAAGCTTGCCAAATCTGGCGCCGGCCCCACGAACACAGTTGTAGCAACCGCCCTCCCGTGCCTCGTGCACGGATCCGGCAGGCGGACCGCCCTTTCCGGCAATTCGTCACGCATTTTCGGAGCCGGAGCGACGCGTCCGGCGGGGGCGCGCACAGAAAAACCGCCGGGCCATGGGCTACCGGCGGGAGCTGAAGTGGAAGGGTGATCGCGCCGCGCTTGGCGGCAGCCAAGCTTCTACCAGGGCACGAAGAGCAGGATCAGCACGATCGCCAGCAGCACGGCGGCGACGGTCAACAGCACGTTGCGCTGGCGCCAGGAAGGCTTGGGGGTGCCGGGGGTATTCATGGGGGCGCTCCTAGGCAACCGACGGGGACGGCACCAGACTGCCGAGTCCGCTTGCAGCAGCGCGTGCACAGGATGTGCAGCGGGAGTGCAGAGCCCTGCCCTTTCCCGCTCAGGTTGTACGGCAGGCCATGAACAGCAGCTCCGGCGTGGAGGCGTCTTCGCTGGCGACGAAGCCGAGATCGCGGTACAGCGCCACGGCCGCCTGATTGTCCCTATAGACCTTCAACGTCAGCTGCATCGCAGCGGTGCGGCGAACGGCTTCGGCGCACAGCGCCGTCATCAACACCCGGCCAAGACCACGGCCGCGTGCCTGCGGCGACACGATGATGCGCCCGAGGTGCGTGCTGCCGGGTGTTGTCTGCCAATACTGGCCGAAGCCCAGGCAGGTGCCGTCGGCATCCTGCAGTGTCCAGCCTGGACGCGAAGGCAACGCCAATGCAGCGGCGAAGGCTTCGGCAGGCAAAGGGAAGGGAACGCCGGGACCTGCCCAGCGCAGGGTCGCCTCAGGTGAGTCGAGCCAGCCGGCAACAACGGCAAAGTGCGAAGGCTGGACAGGCTGCAGGACGTAATCCATGGCGCCGGCGCTGTTGCGGGCGCGCGTCGATGCGCCCGACGTGGATGGTGACCCCGGCCCGATTCGAACGGGCGACCTTTCCCTTAGGAGGGGAACGCTCTATCCAGCTGAGCTACGGGGCCATGCAGCCGCCAAGTTTACAGGCAAGCCGCCCTGCCCTCCAAGCTTTCTGCCACGCCATTGCCACTGGCGCGGCGCACCATGGCCAGTCCGGGCGCTCTGCTACCATCGGCGGCTCAGTTCGTCGCGCCCCCACCTGCCCGCGACGGCACCAAACACAACGTAACGAAACACAGGAGTCTGCATGTCTTCCGAGCTGCTCAAGTCCCTTGGTCTGGACGCGATCAACGCTGGCACCTACCTGGGCAACGGGGAGTGGTCGAGCGGTACCGGCGGTGAACTGATCACCCCGATCAATCCGACCACGGGCGAGCCGATCGCGCAGGTCCGCGCCACCACCGAAGCCGAGTACGAAACCGTCATCGCGCGCGCCCAGGAAGCCTTCAAGGTCTGGCGCACCACGCCGGCCCCGCGTCGCGGTGAAGCCGTGCGCCTGTGTGGCGAAGCGCTGCGCAAGCACAAGGACGCCCTCGGTTCGCTGGTCGCGCTGGAAATGGGCAAGAGCAAGCCTGAAGGCGACGGTGAAGTGCAGGAGATGATCGACATCGCCGACTTCGCCGTGGGCCAGAGCCGCATGCTGTACGGCTACACCATGCATTCCGAGCGCCCTGGCCACCGCATGTACGAGCAGTACCAGCCGCTCGGCCTGGTCGGCATCATCAGCGCGTTCAACTTCCCGGTGGCGGTGTGGGCATGGAACTCGTTCCTGGCCACGATCTGCGGCGACATCTGCCTGTGGAAGCCGTCCAACAAGACCCCGCTGACCGCCATCGCCTCGATGCGCATCTGCAATGAAGCGCTGCGCGATGCCGGTTTCCCGGACCTGTTCTTCCTGATCAACGACGCCGGCACCGCGCTGTCGGAAAAGATGGTGGCCGACAAGCGCGTGCCGCTGATCAGCTTCACCGGCTCGACCCAGGTCGGCCGCACGGTCGCCGAGAAGGTCGCCCACCGCCTTGGCCGCTGCCTGCTGGAACTGGGCGGCAACAACGCAATCATCCTCGACGAAACCGCCGACCTGAAGCTGGCCATTCCCGGCATCGTGTTCGGTGCGGTCGGCACCGCCGGCCAGCGCTGCACCACCACCCGCCGCCTGATCGTGCACGAATCCATCCATGACGACGTGCTGGCCACGCTGGTCAAGGCGTACAAGCAGGTGGAAGGCAAGATCGGCGATCCGACCGACCCGGCCAACCTGATGGGCCCGCTCAACAGCGACGGCGCCGTGCAGCAGTTCCTGGCCTCCATCGAAAAGGCCAAGGCCAGCGGCGGCACCATCGAAACCGGCGGCACGCGCCTCGACCGCCCCGGCAACTTCGTGCTGCCGGCCATCGTCACCGGCCTGAAGAACAGCGATGAAGTGGTGCAGCACGAGACCTTCGCGCCGATCCTTTACGTGATGAAGTACAGCACGCTGGACGAAGCCATCGACATGCAGAACGGCGTGCCGCAGGGCCTGTCCTCGTCGATCTTCACCACCAACCTGAAAACCGCCGAGCGCTTCCTGTCGGCGGCCGGTTCGGACTGCGGCATCGCCAACGTCAACATCGGCACCTCGGGCGCGGAAATCGGTGGCGCCTTCGGTGGCGAGAAGGACACCGGCGGTGGTCGCGAGTCCGGTTCGGATGCATGGAAGGTCTACATGCGCCGCCAGACCAACACCATCAACTATTCGGATTCGCTGCCGCTGGCCCAGGGCATCAAGTTCGACCTGTGATGGCGGAGAGCGCCTCCCCGCGCGACGGCCGGCCGGTGATCGATTTCACCGGCCGCCGGGTGCTGATCGCCGGTGGCAGCAAGGGCATCGGCCGCGAACTGGCGCTGGCCTTCGCCCGCGCCGGTGCGCAGGTCTCGGCCTGCGCCCGCGGCCAGGCCGGACTTGACGCCCTGCAGGCCGATGCGCAGGCCCAGGGCACGCAGCTGCACACCTTCGCCACCGATCTGGGCGACCTCGGCCGCATCGGCGCCTGGCTGCAGGCCGCTGCCGACGCGCTCGGCGGCATCGATGTGCTGGTCAACAACGCCACCGGCTACGGCATGGCCGATGACGAAGACGGCTGGGCGGCCAGCCTGCAGATCGACCTGATGGCGACGGTCCGCGCCTCGCGCCTTGCGCTGCCGTGGCTGCGTGCCTCGTCCGATGCCTGCATCCTCAACCTGTCCTCGATCGCCGCGCAGCAACCGCGTCCCGGTGGCGCACCGTATGCAGCGGCCAAGGCCGCGCTGTCGCACTACACGACGTCGCAGGCCCTGGCGCTGGCGCCGGACCGGATCCGGGTCAACGCCATCGCACCGGGCTCGATCGAATTTGCCGATGGCCTCTGGGATCGACGTCGTGTCGAAGATCCCGCCCTGTACCACGGCACCCTGGCGAAGATTCCGTTCGGCCGCTTCGGGCAGCCGCGCGAGATCGCCGATGCCGCGCTGTTTCTGTGTTCGCCGCTTGCGCGCTGGATCACCGGCCACGTGCTCAATGTCGATGGCGGCCAGGTGCTGATGGGCTAGCGCCGATCCCTCGGTAGCTACCAACCTTGGTTGGCGCCGCATTCGTCGACCAAGGTCGACGCCTGCCAAAGCCACCCCGCGCTCGGCTCCGATGGTTGCCAACCTTGCCTGGCAGCCTTGCATTGGCCGGACCATGGGATTGCCGGGGCAGACGCACTATCATGTCGGCACTGCCACGGAGGACTCGATGAGCGTGCCACCCCGACAGAGCAACGCCCTGGCCGTGGTCAGCCTGATCGCGGGCATCTGCAGCTGGACCGTGCTGCCGGGTGTCGCCGCCCTCGTTGCCATCATCACCGGGCACCTGGCCCGCGCCGAGATCCGCCGCCGCGCTGGCGAACAGGACGGCGATGGCATGGCCCTGGCTGGGTTGATCATGGGTTGGCTCAACATTCTCGCTGCGGTGGGCCTGGTGGCCATCCTGATCTTCGCGATGGTGGCCGCCGGCGCCGACGCCAAACCTGGACTGCGCTGGTGAAAGCACGATGACCTCCGCCGACAGCACTGAACGCTTCAGCAGCCGCGTCGCGGACTATGTCCGCTACCGCCCGGACTATCCGCCTGCCCTGATGGACTGGCTGCATGGCCCCATGGCCGTGGCAACCAGCGCGCGTGTCGCTGACATCGGCGCCGGCACCGGCATCTCCAGCCGGCAGTTCCTGGCCGCCGGCCATCCACTGGTCGCCGTCGAACCCAACGCGGCGATGCGCGCTGCCGCCGAGCACTGGCTGGCGCCGCAGTATCCGCAGTTCTCCGCCGTCGATGGCCGCGCCGAGGCCACCGGGCTGGCCGATGCCAGCGTTGATCTGGTCGGCGCCGCGCAGGCCTTCCACTGGTTCGACACCGTGGCCGTGCGCGCCGAGTGGCAGCGCATCCTGCGCCCGGGCGGGCTGGCGCTGATCTACTGGAATTCGCGCCTGCTCGATGCCAGCCCGTTCCTGGTCGGCTACGAACAACTGCTGCTGGACTACGGCACCGACTACACCGCCGTGGCCGAACGCTACCAGGACGACGCCACCATGCAGGCCTGGTTCGGCTCCGGCCTGCGCGGCATGGTGCAGCTGCCGAACGTGCAGCACCTGGACCTGGACGCCCTGCGCGGGCGCCTGCTGTCTTCTTCCTACGCGCCGCAGCCCGGCCATCCGCGCCACGCGCCGATGCTGGCTGCGCTGCAGGACCTGTTCGCCGCCCACGCGGTCGACGGCCAGGTCGCTTTTGAATATCGAACCCGAGCCTTCCTCGGCACGCTGGACTGAAACCAACGCATGTATTCGCTTGCCCGCCCCTTCCTGTTCTCGCTCGACGCCGAACGCGCCCACGGTCTCGGCCTGTCCGCTCTGGACCTGGCCTATCGCACCGGCACCACGCCGCTGGTGGCCGCACGCATCGCGCCGATGCCCAGCACGGTGTTCGGGCTGACATTCCCCAATCCGGTCGGCCTTGCTGCCGGCCTGGACAAGAATGGCGAGCACATCGATGCACTGTTCGCGCTGGGCTTCGGTTTCGTGGAGATCGGCACGATCACGCCGCGAGCGCAGGCCGGCAATCCCAAGCCGCGCCTGTTCCGGCTGCCTGCGCACAACGCGATCATCAACCGCATGGGCTTCAACAACGCCGGCGTGGATGCGCTGGTGCGCAACGTCGAACGCGCGCGCAACCGGCGCGGCCTGCTCGGCATCAACATCGGCAAGAACAAGGACACCCCCAACGAACAGGCGGCCGATGACTACATCGCCTGCATGGACAAGGTGTACCCGCTGGCCGACTACATCACCGTCAACATTTCCTCGCCCAACACGGCCGGCCTGCGCGAGCTGCAGGAAGAGACCGCGCTGCGGCAGCTGGTCAGCCAGCTGCGTGAGCGCCAGGAAGCACTGGCCGCGCAGCATGGCCGACGCGTGCCAATGCTGGTGAAGGTGGCCCCGGACCTCAGCGAGCGCGACATCGATGCCGCCGCGCGCGTACTTGGCGAACTGCAGGTGGACGGCGTGATCGCCACCAACACCACCATCGACCACAGCCGGGTTGCCGGCGATCCGCTGGCCAATGAAGCCGGCGGGCTGTCCGGTGCACCGGTGCTGGAACAGTCCACCCTGGTACTGCGCCGCCTGCGTGCACGCCTGCCCGAATCAGTGCCGCTGGTCGGTGTCGGCGGCATCCTGTCCGGTGCCGACGCCGTGGCCAAGATGGCCGCCGGTGCGGCGCTGGTGCAGTGCTACAGCGGCCTGATCTTCAAGGGCCCGGCATTGGTCGCCGACTGCGTGGAGGCGATCCGCCGCCGACGCGAGGCGCCCAGCCGCGGCGCGGTGGCACCCCTGTGAGCACGCCCATGGACGACATCAACAACGCTGCAGCACCGCTGCGCTGGACCCTCACCCACAACGCGCCACTGCAGGCCCTGAACACGTTCCACGTGCAGGCCAGCGCAGCGCAGTTACTGGAACTGCACGACGCCGCGCTGCTGCCGGAGGTTCTGGCGTTGCCGGAAGTGGCCAATGGCCCGCTGCTGGTGCTCGGCAGCGGCAGCAATGTGCTGATCGCCGAAGACCTGCCCGGCACCGTGCTCGTGTTCGGCAACCGCGAAATCAGTTTCCTCGAACACCGTGCCGACCACGCCGTGATCCGCGCTGGAGCCGGCGTGTCCTGGCACGGGCTGGTGATGTGGTCGCTGCAGGAAGGCCTGTCCGGCCTGGAAAACCTGGCCCTGATTCCCGGCACCGCCGGCGCATCGCCGATCCAGAACATCGGCGCCTATGGCGCGCAGGTCGGCGAGTTCATCCAGACCGTAGAGGCCTGGGACTGCCAGGAAAAAACCTGGGTACGGCTGGACAATGAACAGTGTGGCTTCGCCTACCGCGACAGCGTGTTCAAGCAGCAGCCGGACCGCTTCCTGATCACCGCCATTGAACTGAAACTGCCGCTGCTGCACGACCTGCGCATGGGCTACGCCGGCATCCGCGAAGAACTGCAGGCGCAGGGCGTGGAACTGCCGAGCGCGGTGGACGTGGCCAATGCGGTGATCGCGATCCGTCGCCGCAAGCTGCCCGACCCCGACGTACTGGGCAACGCGGGCAGCTTCTTCAAGAACCCGGTGCTGCCGCTGGAACAGGTGGAGGTGCTGCTGCAGCACTTCCCCGAGCTGCCGGTGTTCCCGGCGGACCGCGACGACCGCCGCAAGGTCTCGGCGGCCTGGATGATCGAATCCTGTGGCTGGAAGGGCTTCCGCGAAGGTGATGCCGGCGTTGCGCCCAGCCACGCGCTGGTGCTGGTCAACCACGGCAACGCCACCGGCACTGAACTGCTGGCGCTGGCACGGCGGATCTCCGCTTCGGTACTGGAGAAGTTCGGCGTGCCGATCGAACCGGAGCCCCGCCTGCTCGGCGCACAGTGGTGAGCACACCCGCCCTACCCGCCAGCGCCACCCCATTGCGGGCGGCGCTGCTGATGCTCGGCAGCACCATGGCGTTCGGCCTGATGGCGGTGGCGATCCGCTACGCCACCCGCTACGTGCCGACCCAGGAAGTGGCGTTCTTCCGCAATGCCTTCGGCCTGCTCGCCCTGCTGCCGATGCTGCTGCGCCCAGGCCATGCACCGTTGAAGACCCAGCAGCTGCCGCGCTATTTCCTGCGCAGCGCAATCGGCCTGGCCTCGATGCTGTGCGCGTTCTGGGCATTGGGCCACCTGCCCCTGGCACAGGCCGTTTCGCTGTCCTACTCCACCCCGTTGTTCGTCACCATCGCGGCGGTGCTGTGGCTGGGCGAAACGGTACGCGTACGGCGCTGGGCAGCGGTGGTGGTCGGCTTCATCGGCGTGCTGGTGATCGTGCGGCCGGGCACGGCCGGCTTCACGTCCGGCAGCCTGATCGCGGTGGCCGCCGCCGTGCTCAGCTCGCTGGTGGCGATCCAGATCAAGCAGCTCACCCGGATCGACAGCGCCGACACCGTGGTGCTTTACACCTACGTGTTCTGGGTACCGCTGTCGCTGATACCGGCCTTGTTCGTATGGGTGTGGCCCACCGGCATCGCCTGGGTCTGGTTGCTGGCCACCGGCGTGCTGGGCACCATCGGCCAGTTGCTGTGGACACGTGCACTGCGCCTGGGCGAAGTCTCCGCGTTGACCCCGATCAGCTTCCTGCAGCTGCCGCTGGTGACCTTGTGTGGCTGGCTGTTGTTCGCCGAGACGGTGGATCGCTGGACGATCATCGGCGCCGGCATCATCCTCGCCGCCAACGCCTACATCGCCCATCGCGAAGCAGTGCTTTCACGGCGTGCAGCGAGCGTCGCCGCGAGCGCAGCGGCCAAGCCGGCAGAGTAAGGGTTCCGGCCGGGCTGCGCCCGGCATCCCGTGGTAGTGCCGGCCGCTGGCCGGCAACCTCAACAGCAAAAGCAACAGCGGGCGTTCCGTGGGATGGCGGGGCGGTGTCGGATGGCGGGGACGCCGCAAGTACGTCCTTGTAGGCTTGGCCGCGGCATCCATGCCGCGGACACCCCGCCATCCGACACCGCCCCACCTTTGACAGTTTCCCGGTGTCTGGTAGATCCACGCCATGCGTGGATGAATTTCCATCGAAATCGAATATTTCGACAATTGATCAAATGATCGAAGAACATCCACGCATGGCGTGGATCTACCGTGTCGACCAAGGTCGACACCCACCAAGAGCAGGCCATGCCATCCCGACAGATTACGGAGATCTGTCGAAGGCGGGGTGGGTCCGGTTGCGGGGGCGTGAGCGCCATGGATGGCGCGACCGAGCTTACAGGGACGTACTTGCAGCG